>Ga0247727_10000525_pt1 | contig 93644 bp, 90 predicted proteins | sample WisWelCaveWW1625_FD_202498 | JGI IMG/M metagenome (GOLD analysis project Ga0247727, IMG submission 202498) | Biofilm microbial communities from Wishing Well Cave, Virginia, United States - WW16-25 | ecosystem: Environmental > Aquatic > Deep subsurface > Groundwater > Cave microbial mat | place... | reverse complement strand
TTTTTAGATCGTGGACTCATAGGTTGACCCTCCTCGCGGATGGTAACATCAATTATGAGTCAACGAATCGCTCTTAAAATATTTTCGGTAACATTTAATGTGAGGCAATGCGCTCTCGAGACTTTGGTTGACAACCCATCAGCTTCTTCTATATAATGGAGCGCAGTTTACGGTAAAATTATCTTTTATCCGTATTCTTTGCCTTTATTATTCATGGAAATCACTGAGATTAAAAATATTCGTTTAGAGAAGCTCTCAGCCCTTAAGGCCAAGGGCTTAAATCCCTATGGGCAACGTTTTGACCCCACCATCCGTGTCGCTCAGGCTCTGGCTCAGTTTGAAGAAAATAAGAAAGTAGCCATGGCCGGCCGAATCGTCGCCAACCGCAAGCACGGCAAGGTGTTTTTTATTGATCTATTGGATCAGACGGGGAAGATCCAGCTCTATATAAAGATGGATCTTGTCGGTGAACCTGCCTTTGAAACTGTTCAACAGATTGATATTGGTGACATTATCGGGGTGAAAGGCGAGCTTTTCAAAACTCATATGGGCCAGGAAAGCGTTCGGGTCAAGGAGCTCACGGTTCTCTCTAAATCGCTCATGAGCCTACCGGAGAAATGGCATGGCTTAAAGGACGTCGAGATCCGTTACCGCCAGCGCTACGTTGATTTGATCGCCAACCCCGAGGTCCGTGAAGTTTTTATCAAGCGCAGCCGGATCATTTCCCACATCCGCCGGTTTTTGGATAACCGTGGTTTTCTCGAGGTGGAAACCCCGATGCTGCAGCCCATGGCCGGCGGCGCGCGCGGGCGGCCATTTAAAAGTCTCCATAACGCCTATGACATGGAAGTTTTTTTGCGCATCGCGCCGGAGTTGTATTTAAAACGGCTATTGGTGGGGGGCTTAGAAAAGGTTTATGAAATGAACCGCAACTTCCGCAATGAAGGAATTTCCACGCGCCATAACCCCGAGTTCACGATGCTGGAAGTTTACCAGGCCTACGGCGATTACAACGACATGATGAAACTCACCGAGGAGATGATCAGCTCGGTGGTGAAAGAAGTGGCTGGTGGTTATCAAGTGAGCTATCAGGGTAAGGAAATCGATTTTACCCCGCCTTGGGAACGCCGGTCGTTTGCGAAGATCGTTAAGGATAAATTTGATATTAATGCGACCGATGACGCGCAGGCTATGCTGGCGAAAGTTCGTGCCAAAAGAAAAGTGCACGCAGAGGCCCTTCGACAAGGCTCAGGGCAAGGGGCCTTGACGCGTTCGGCGGTGATGAAAATCGTCGAAGATTTTCTGGAGGAAGAGGCTACCGTCAATCCGCTTTTTTTGTTGGATTATTTTACGTTCCTCTCCCCCTTAGCCAAGGCCAAACCGGAAGACCCGGCGGTGGCCCAGCGGTTTGAACTTTTTATTGCCGGCCTTGAGATCGGCAATGCCTATTCGGAGTTAAACGACGCCGAAGAACAGCGCCGGCGTTTGCAGGACGATTTGCAGGACGACACTGAAACGGGCTTGCGTAATGTCGATGAGGATTTTCTCCAGGCCCTGGAATACGGCATGCCCCCGGCGGGCGGGCTAGGGATCGGCATTGACCGGCTAGTGATGCTCCTCACGGACGCGCCGTCCATTCGTGATGTGATTTTATTCCCCCTCTTGAAACCGGAAGCGAAATGAAATACGAAAATTGGATCAGCCTTAAATACCTGAGCACTAAAAAAGACCGGTTTATTTCGGTCATTAAGTTGGTCTCGATCATCGGGGTCGCTATCGGCGTGATGGCGTTGATTGTGGTGATCGGCGTGATGACCGGTTTCGACAATGACCTGCGTGATAAGATCACGGGGACCAACGCGCACATCCTGATCGAAAAAGAGACCGGCGTTAAAGATTTTCAAGAAGTGCGTAAAAAGGTTTTACAAGTCTCGGGCATCAGTGGCGCTTCGGCCTATATCCACGGCAATATTTTTGTGGAAAGCCTGGGGCACGCGACGGCAGTCGCTATCCGCGGGATCGACCCCGCCACCGAAGCGACCGTCACCAAAGTCGATCGGTATTTAAAACAGGGGAAGTTCGAGGATTTACAAGGGGATGCGATTGTTATCGGCAGTGAACTGGCGAACTATTTCGGCTACGAACTGGGCGATACGGTCGCGTTGATTTCTCCCACCTCGGGGTTGTCAGGCGAAGGGTGGCGGTACAACCTTAAGGTCGTCGGTATTTTTACCTCGGGGATGTACGATTACGACCGGAACCTGGTGCTGGTGAATATCCGCAAGGCCCAGACCATATTCGATTTTTCTGAAAATGAGGTCTCGGGCATTGCCGTGAAACTCAAAGATATTTATGAAGCGAAGAAAGTTAAAGAGGCGGTCTATGAGGTCTTGGGATATTCTTTTCTGGTGCGGACCTGGATTGAAACTAACCGGAATTTTTTTGCGGCGTTGCGCCTGGAAAAATTCGCCATGTTTATTATCCTGACGCTCATTGTTTTGGTCGCTTCGTTTAACATTATCAGCACCTTGATCGTGACCGTGACCAGCAAGACCAAAGATATTGGGATTTTAAAATCCATCGGGGTCCCCAAAAACTCAATTCGCCGGATTTTTACGCTGGAGGGAGTGGCGATCGGCCTTTTGGGGACGTTTTGGGGATTGGTAGGAGGTGTCGGGTTATGCACGATTTTAAAAAAGTATCAGTTTATTAAACTGCCCCAGGAGATTTATTATATCGACCGGCTGCCGGTCATTGTAGAGCCCAGCGATATTCTCATCATTGTCAGTTGCGCGCTGATTATCAGTTATGTGGCGACCATTTATCCGGCGTCGAAAGCGGCGAACTTAGAGCCGGTGGACGCGTTGCGCTATGAGTAGTTAATATGTTCGAGGCCCTACATGTATATAAAACATATGAACAAGCCGGCAAAGCATTGCACGTCCTTAAAGGGGTGAGTTTAAAAATCGCGCAGGGCGATTTTTTGGCGATTGTCGGGCCCTCTGGCGCCGGGAAGTCAACGTTATTGCATATTTTAGGCGGACTCGACCGGCCCACCGACGGCCAGGTGTTCTTTGAAGAGGCGGAAGTTTATAAGATGAACGACCAGAAGCGATCAGCTTTCCGCAATGAAAAGATCGGGTTTGTTTTTCAGTTTTATCATCTTTTGCCGGAATTTGACGCGCTTGAGAACGTGATTCTACCGGCCCTGGTGAAGAGCGATATGGCGAATAAACAGGAAATTGAACATAAGGGCCTGCGGATTCTGGACCGCATCGGCTTAAAAGGCCGCGTCCACCATAAGCCCAATCAGCTTTCCGGCGGCGAGCAGCAGCGTGTCGCCATCGCCCGGGCGCTGATGAATGATCCGAAAGTCATTTTCTGTGATGAGCCCACCGGCAACCTTGATTCTGAGACGGGCCATGGGATCATCAAACTGCTGATGGAACTCAACCAGGAACGCAAACAGACGATTGTCCTGGTCACGCACGATAAATATATCGCCGAGCTTTCCCGGCGGGTGATCCAGATGAAGGACGGACAGATTTTGAATTGATATGAAAAGCTGGCTTAGAGGAGGAATGGTTGGCCTTATAATTTACTTGGGATTAGCGTTCTGGTTATTGGAAAAGTCTAAGCTCGAGTCAATTGCTGTTCTTATGTGGTTTTATCCGGGAGCTTTGGTGTATGAAGCCTTAGAATATTTTGGTATTTATGGTGAAACCTCAGGCATAATTTCTTATTTGGCTAATGCGGTTTTTTATTTTTTTGTCGGCTCTTTAATCGGTGGGATGATTGGTAAATCCCGTAACTGTGAAAATATCCATAGATAATGAAAATAATCCCTAGTAAAAAATTATTCTGGTTTTTGAAAGATGGTGTCGAATTGGACGTTTCCCAACCGGCTGTCCTGGAAATGTATGTTCAGCAAGTTGTCTCGACAGGGAGAACCGAGGACGTTAAGTTTCTTTTAAGCAATTTAAAAAATGAAGAATTTAAGCATGCGTTCTCAAAGATAAAACGATTTCTTCCTTGGGAAGTTAGAACATTTTGGGAGGACTTTTTTGTCAATCATTAACAAGGCGCAGGAAGCCATCCTGCGACATTTTGGAGGGCTTCCGGACAGTCAACAATTTTATCTGACAGGGGGAACGGCGCTGTCCTACTTTTATTTGAAACATCGCCAGAGTCGAGATTTGGATTTTTTTACTTCACAAGACGGAATATTGTTGCCCTTTAGTCATCAGTTGGAAACGCATTTAAAATCCAACGATTTTGTTTGCGAACGTCAGCGGGGCCTTCATTCTTTTGTGGAGTTGATCAGCGCTTTTAACAACGAGACAACGCTGATTCATCTGGCTTTGGACTCAGCTTTTCGATTTGCACCGACCAAGGAATTCTCCGGTTATCCGGGATTAAAAGTTGATAGCCTGACAGATATTGCTTCTAATAAATTATTGGCATTGTTTGGGAGAGCGGCCCTGCGTGATTTTATAGATGTTTATTTTCTTATTCAAAGAAAGTATTTCTTAAAGAGGCAGCTTATCAACGGCGCAAAAGAAAAAGATCCAGGGTTTGATTTGTATTGGCTTGGAGTCGCCTTTGAAAGAATTAACACTTTTGATTCTAATTCGGTGGATCTGCTTATGCTCCTTGAGCCGTTGACGATTGTGGAGTTGCAAGAATTCTTTAATCAATGGCGTAAAGAGATTGCCGTAGAATTGGCAGCTTAAAATACTGCAATGTAAAGAGAGGATAAATATGAAAATTTATCTCAGCGGAAAGTTAGTGGAGAAGGAAAACGCGAAGATCTCCGTGTTCGATCATGGATTCCTTTACGGCGACGGGGCTTTTGAGGGGGTCCGCTCGTATAGCCGGTTAATTTTTAAACTGGACGAACATATCGACCGCCTTTATGAGACGGCCCATACCCTGATGCTGAAAATCCCGTTGACCAAAGGCGAAATGGTCAAGGCCATCATCGCCACGCTTAAAGCCAATAAACACAACGACGCTTACATCCGCGTGATCGTGACCCGCGGCGAGGGGGATTTGGGCTTAGACCCGCGCAAGTGCAAAGGCGACGGGAACGTGGTGATCATCACCGATAAGATTACCCTTTATTCCGAAGAACTTTATCAAAAAGGGATGGCGATCATCACGGTGCCGACGGTGCGCAACATTCCCGAGGCTCTCAACCCGCAACTCAAATCCCTTAATTATTTGAACAATATCATGGCCAAGATCGAAGCCAACAATTCCGGTTACGCGGAAGCGATCATGATGGATGCGCAAGGGTACGTGACGGAATGCACGGGGGACAATATTTTTATCATTAAAAATGGACGGTTGTTGACGCCCTGGCAGGGACGGCTTAAAGGGATTACCCGGCACGTAGTTTTGGATTTAGCGGCTAGAAATAAGATCAGCTTCAAAGAATGCGCAATCACGCGGCATGAAGTATTTAATGCCGATGAATGTTTCTTGACCGGGACCGCCGCCGAGATTATCCCTGTGGTCAAAGTAGACGGCCGCATCATCGGGGACGGACATCCGGGGAAGATGACATTGAAGTTGATGAAATTGTTTCATGGAGTGACGCGCAAGGATGGAGTGAGGTATTAATGACACAAGACACAGGACACACGACACAGGTTGGGAAGAAATTTTTTGACATGTGTCTTGTGTTTTGTATCTTGCGTCCCGCAGAAAGGATTTGAGTCAATGCAATGTGATATTTGCGGAAAAAAGAAAGCGACCGTTCATCTGACGGAAATCGTTGATGAGCAGATGTCGGAGTTGCATTTGTGTGAAGACTGCGCGCGCGAAAAAAGCGTGCAGATGGAACAGCAGTTCGGCCTCGCGGACCTTCTGGCGGGCTTGACCGATTTCGGTAAACAGCCCAAGGAAGTCGATAAGGTCAAATTGAAATGTTCCACCTGCCAATTGACGTACGATGAATTCCGTAAATCCGGCCGACTGGGCTGCAGCCAGTGTTATAAGTCGTTTAAGGAATATTTAGCGACGCTGCTTAAAAAGATCCACGGCTCCAGCCAGCATTTAGGTAAAACGCCCGTGCACGTGCCCACCCCGGTTAAGTCTAAGATAGACGGCCTGCAGGAGTTGCGTAACAAATTGTTAAAAGCCATTCAGGACGAAAATTTTGAAGAAGCCGCCCGGCTGCGCGACCAGATCCGGGAGCTTGAGAAAAAAGGAGAACAATAGATGGATTGCAACGATTTTATCAACCACACCGGCGAATGGCTCAAAGGCACCGGCCCCAACGCCAACATTGTTATCTCCTCGCGCATCCGTCTGGCCCGTAATTTGGATAAAATGCCGTTTACCAACCGGGCGACAAAGAAATCCTTGGACGAGACTATCGGGCTGGTCCAAAACGCCATCAGCCAAATCGATTATTTTCGTAATTCCATTTCTTTAAAAATGAACGAACTCGACAATATCGATAAGCAATTTTTAGTCGAACGGCATCTGATGAGTTATGACCATGCCGCCAATCCCGAGGGCAAAGGTTTGGTCGTTTCCCGCGAAGAAGTCTTGTCCTTGATGATTAACGAAGAGGATCACCTGCGCGTCCAGGTGATGCAATCGGGGTTTAACCTTTTTGAAACGTGGAAGATCATCAATGCCATCGATGATAAACTGTCTGACCATCTTGAATTCGCTTTTTTGCCGGAGTGGGGATATCTGACCGCCTGTCCGACGAACACGGGCACGGGGATGCGCGGTTCAGTGATGCTGCACTTGCCGGCGCTGGTCATGACCAAACAGATCAACAAAGTCCTGGCGGCGATTTCGAAGCTCAGTTTCACCAGCCGCGGTTTTTACGGCGAAGGGACGCAGGCCAGCGGAAATTTTTTCCAAATTTCCAACCAGGTCTCTTTAGGGCACAGCGAGGATGAGATCATCCAGAATATCATCGGGCTGATCCGCCAGATCATCGACCAGGAAGAGCAGGCGCGTCAGGCCCTTTTGCTGCAGAACCGCGCGATGTTAGAGGATAAGATCTGGCGGTCGTTCGGGATTTTAAGAAACGCGCACATCATGTCGAGCCAGGAGACGACTGAACTTTTGTCGATGGTGCGCTTAGGCGTCGATATGGGCATTATCAAGGATGTGAGCCGGACGTCGGTTAATGAATTATTTTTGACAATTCAACCGGCGCATTTACAAAAGATTGAAGGGAAAAAATTGACGGCCCAGGAGCGCGATATCAAACGGGCCGCCGTCATTCGGCAAAAGTTGGAAGAGAACGGGGCTTCCGGATAAATAACAAAATTCAAAAGGCGAGGGCATTTGTATGTTTAATAAATTTACCGAGCGGGCCAGAAAAGTCATTGTTTACGCCAAGGAAGAAGCCAGGCGGTTTAATCATGATTATATTGGGACAGAACATCTGTTGTTAGGGCTCATCCGCGAAGGCGAAGGAGTCGCGGCGGCGGTTTTGCAGAAATTAGGCCTGGATCTGGAAACCATTCGGATTGAAGTTGAAAAGTTGGTTCAGCCCGGACCGCAGACGCAGGTTTTGGGCGATATCCCTTTTACCCCGCGCTCGAAAAAGGCGCTGGAACTTTCCGCCGAGGAAGCGCGCGCCTTGGGACATAATTATATCGGAACGGAGCATTTGCTGTTAGGGTTAGTCAAGGAAGGCGAAGGTATGGCGTACCGCGTGCTTTTGAATTTGGGGTTGGATTTAAATAAGGTTCGTAACGAAGTTATGGAGCTCTTGGGTTCCGGAATCCCCGGCGGCACCACCGGTCAGGAGCCGGCCAAAGGCAGCGGCCGCACCCCGGCCATCGACGCCTACGGACGCAACCTTAATAAACTTGCCCGCGAGAGTAAACTTGATCCTGTCATCGGGCGCGGCAATGAAATTGAACGCATCGTTCAGATTTTGAGTCGGCGCACCAAAAATAATCCGGTTCTCCTCGGAGAAGCGGGGGTGGGGAAGACGGCCATTGTTGAGGGGTTGGCGCAGCTGATCGTCAGGGGCGATGTCCCGGAGATTTTACGCGATAAAAATATCATCGTGCTGGATTTAGCGCTCATGATCGCCGGGACCAAATACCGCGGGCAATTCGAGGAAAGAATCAAAGCGATCATGGATGAAATCAAACGTTCCGGAAAAATCATTTTGTTTATCGATGAGTTGCACACGCTGGTCGGCGCCGGAGCCGCCGAGGGCGCGATTGACGCGGCGAATATTTTAAAACCGGCTTTATCCCGTGGAGAAATTCAGTGTATCGGGGCCACCACGCTCGATGAGTTCCGCAAGCATATCGAAAAAGACGCGGCCCTGGAACGCCGTTTCCAGACGATTATGGTCGAACCTCCTTCCACCGAAGAGGCCGTGCTTATTTTAAAAGGGCTACGCGATAAATACGAAGCTCACCACCGCGTGAAATATTCCGACCAGTCCATTGAAGCGGCGGTGAAACTCTCGGACCGTTATATCTCGGGGCGTTTTTTGCCGGATAAGGCCGTCGATATTCTCGATGAGGCCGGTTCCCGGGCTAGGCTCAGCGCGATGGTCGTTCCCGATGACATTAAAGCCATCGAGGCCCGGATCGAGGAATTTAAAAATGAGAAAGAAGCGTACATCAAGAGCCAGGATTTCGAACGCGCGGCCAAGATGCGCGACCAGGAACGCGAGGCCAGGGACCAGTTGGAAAAAATCCGCCGGGAGTGGAATCAGAAACGGGACAACGTGACGCCCACCATCACGGAAGAGGACATGGCCAAGGTCGTCGCGCAATGGACCAAGATTCCTTTGGTACGCTTAGAGCAGAAAGAAAGTGATAAGCTGATCAAAATGGAAGAGAGCCTACGCAAAGGTGTCATCGGTCAGGAGGAGGCTATTAACACCATTGCCCGGGCCGTGCGCCGTTCGCGGGCGATGATCAAGAATCCTCGCCGGCCGATCGGCTCGTTTATCTTTTTAGGGCCCACGGGTGTGGGGAAAACTCTCTTGGCCCGCGTGCTCTCGGAATTTATGTTCGGCGATGAGAACGCGCTTATTCAAATCGATATGTCCGAGTATATGGACAAATTTAATGTCTCGCGGTTGATTGGGGCCCCGCCCGGATACGTCGGTTATGAGGAGGGCGGCCAGTTGACCGAGCGCGTGCGGCGCCGTCCTTATTCGGTCATCCTGTTGGACGAAATCGAAAAGGCGCACCCGGACGTTTTTAATTTGTTATTGCAGGTACTGGAAGATGGCCGCATGACGGACAGTTTCGGCCGGAAAGTGGATTTCCGTAACACGATCATCATCATGACTTCCAACGTCGGGGCCGATATCATCCGTAAAGGTGGGGCGCTTGGTTTTGTCGCCCCCAAGGAGGACATCAATTACACGGACATGAAGGACCGTCTCCTGGAGGAAGTCAAAAGGGTTTTTAAACCGGAATTCTTGAACCGTCTGGACGATACCATCGTCTTTAAATCCCTTTCCCGTGAAAACCTTGTCGATATTGTTAATATCGAAATCCATGAGGTGGTTAAACGCCTCAAAGAGCAGAAGATTGAAATCGAGATCGACGCCGACAGCCGGGACCTTTTGATAGAAAAAGGCTTTGATCCCGTCTATGGCGCCCGGCCACTGAAGCGCACCATCCAACGGCTCCTCGAAGACCCCCTGGCGGAAGAGATTATCGCTGGGAGGTTTAAAGAAGGCAGCAAGATTAAAGTAAAACGTAAAAACGACACCCTCACTTTTGAATGATATGAGTATTTTTATTTTTAAAAGGGGACAGTCCCCTTCGGGGGACTGTCCCCTTCAACTTCAATTTCTCTGGCTGCTGGTATTTTTGCTGGTCCTGTTTCCCAGTCCCTGTCAAGCCGGGAAAGTATTATCATTTCAGGGACATTTTGATCTGACTGACAAGAAATGCGATGTCACTATCGATTTTCCCGATGGGGGGTCGGTCGTTTCAAAAATTTCCCCAGCCTTAGGCAACAATTTTTACCTGACGACAAAGCTAGTCCACCTCAAAACCTTGGCTTTTGATTTATCGACCGAACTGGAGAGCACGGTCACCAAATCCTCCTTCTTCTCCGGACAAGGGTTCGAGCTTGCGGGGACATTCAAGACTCAGTATTCGCTAATCAACTACAAGCCGACGTATGAGCTTGCCGGTCAGTTTGAGTTGAAGTCCGGCCAGTTGCTTTTCCAGAACCTTTCCTGGGGCGGGTTAAGCCTGGCGGGGTCGGTTAATCTGAGGACCCCGCATGAAATCAGTCTTCTAATAAAACTTCATGAGGTGATGCTGGAGGATTTTTTAGCGCTCTTGGGATACCAACAGGAAAAGTCTCAGATCACGGGGATTATTTCGGGAAACATCAAACTCTCCGGGCCGATGGATCGGTTGATGATCAAAAGTAATTTGCGGGCCCAAAAGGGATTTATCGAGACCATTGAGTATGATTTGTTTAATCTTAACTTTGAGGGGGTTTACCCGGTGGTCCAGATCAATGATTCCGATATTCTGAAAAGAGACGGCGTGGGGTTTAATTTAAAAGGCGAATTCGATCTCTCGAAGGGACAATCGGGGATTGAGCAGGGACTTTTGGACTTGGAGAGGTCCCCTTTGGTCAATAACGACGATTCACAGCGCGAATGGACCATCAAGCGAAAGCAGGAAGAAGATAAAAAGGCCATTACCGAACTTAAATACCGTCTGATCCCGCGCGATCAAGATAAGGCCACGAGCAAAGAAGCGGACATGTTGGGGGTTGAACAGAGTATAAAGTTTTAGAAGGAGGAAACGATGAACATCCGACATTCTTTATTAGTAGTTCCTTTTTTATTGCTCACCTGCTTTGCGAATGCGCAAGCCACCGAAACGATCAATTTAGTCACTTATTACCCTGTCCCCTTCGGGGCGTATGATCAGGTTCGTTTGGTCCCCAGGTCCGCGGCTCCTACCTGCAGCGCATCGACGATTGGCGCGATGTATATCGACAGCGATGATGATAAATTATATGTTTGCAAAGTCGGCAATACTTGGACAACTCTTTTGTCCAACCCCGACGTCTGGACGCAATCGGGGAACAATGTCTACCCGTCGGCCACGGGTTCAAACCCGAATTTGTTAGTGGGAATTAGAACCATAACACCAGCCAACCCTTTGACCGTCTCCGGTTCCGCGTCCATCGGCTCCGGTTATGCCGCGACTGTCGCACCGGCGAATGGGTTGATCGTTCAGGGGAATATCGGCATTGGAAAAAATTCAGCAGCAACGCCTTTGGATGTTGTTGGTGATGCCCAATGGACCGGGACTTTACAGGGTGGCAGTGTGCCCTGGGCGAGGTTAACGAGTTTTCCGGCGGCCTGTCCGGCGAATCAGGCGGTGACAGCGGTTGGCTCATCACTGACCTGCGCGGCCACGGGAGGATATTGGACCGCGTCGGGAAGTAATATTTACAGCAATAATTCCGGCAATGTCGCCATTGGTACGTCCACCATAACCAATAAGTTGACAGTTAACGGTAATGCCTCCGTCGGTGCCGGATATATCGGAAACGCCGCTCCAGCGAATGGAATGATTGTTCAAGGATACGTTGGAATAGGAACCACGACACCAGGAGCTAATAAGCTGTATGTGAGAACAACCACAGGCGTAGATGCCGCCGTTTATGCTGAAAATACCGCTGGAGTAAATGACCAAGGTTTTGGAGTTTATGGTCGAAATGATACGAATACGGGTGTTAGAGCCCAGGGTAAATATGGTCTTTGGGCCCAGGGGACGGGTAATGCAGCTGTTTTGGCGGATAATTGGAGTGGTTGGGGGGCTGCTCTTCGGGGCCAGACTAACGGCGGTTATGCCGGAGATTTTGATGGGGATGTTCATATAACCGGGACATTGACCGTTGATAGTGGAATTAAGAATTTTGTCCAACCTCATCCTGCTGACCCAAAAAACGAAATAGCTTACACAGCTTTGGAAGGCAGAGATATCCGAATATTCATTGATGGGATTTCTCGTCTGAAAGAAGGTGAGGTGAAAATTCATATCCCGGAAGATTTTCGTTTGGTGGCCTCCGAAGAAAAACCTTTTAATGTTATCTTGACTCCTTTTGGGAAGGCCTCTCTTTATGTGAAAGAACGTGCCACCGGATATATCACCGTCGCGGTCATGGATATATCCGAAGATATAGAATTTGGATATCTGATTATAGCGACCCGAGGTGGGTACGAGGATTCACGGCCGATTCAAGAGAACCGGAATTTTCGCCCGGAGAGGGGGAGGGGCGTTAAGGATTTCGAAAGAAAGTTTATAATTAATGAGAACGATACGTACTACACAAAATTGGGAAAAGAGTTGAATAGAAAATTATTAATCCAGAACGGGACGCTCAATAAAGATGGAACGTTTAATAAGAAATTAGCTGAAAAGTTAAGCTGGCAATATCAAGAATTCGGAGATAACCCCGGAGGCCAAAATGAATAGAGCGATAGTCTGGCTTGTATTTGTGGGAATGTTTTTTGCGGCCGGGCCGCTTTTAGCTCAATCTGCTATGGATAGAAATTCACCAGACCCCGCGAAGATGCGTCAGGCCTGGGAAGCTGACGAATTAAAAAGAATAGAGGAATTAAAGGAGACGGATCCGGCTGAATATCATCGACAAAAGACATCCTTTGAACTGAGAAAAAAGATATCCCAGATCCTGGAGAGCTTTCGTCAGAATAAAATCGACGCCTCAACCGCCGAACGCCAGCTTTACCCTCTTATTAAGGAACAGTCAAAAGTTGACTTGGGTGCCATCGAATCGCGGATTGAGAGGGTCAAAAAATATTTGAATGAACTTGAGGTAATCAAAAAAGATCCGGATATCTTGATAAGAAAACGTGTTGATGTCATGTTGGGGGGGGCGCCTTCCGACGTTGATCCGTTTGCGGTAATGTTGCCTTAAAAAAATATTTATGAAAACCAAAACCATTTTTGTCTGTCAGAATTGCGGCCAGCAGTCCCCGGCCTGGGTCGGTAAATGCCCCAGTTGCGAGAGCTGGAATTCCTATGTGGAAGAAAAGCCGATCAACATCCCTTCCGCGAAGTCTCGGCGGAAGTTGGTGGCCGCCAGCGACCCGGTTTTGTTGTCAGATGTCTTAACCCTTAAGGAAGAACGCGTCAAAACCGGGATGGAGGAGTTTGACCGGGTGATGGGTGGCGGGATCGTCCAGGGATCGGTGACGCTCATCGGCGGGGATCCGGGGATCGGCAAATCCACTTTATCGATGCAAATAGCCTGTCGGTTAAGTGAATCCGGGCACACCGTTTTGTATGTGACGGGCGAAGAATCTGTGGCCCAGGCGAAAATGCGCGCGGACCGGATTTCCTCCAAAACCAAAACACCTTTATACATCGTCAGCCAAGTGGATTTAAACGTCATCATTGAATACATGCAGCAGATGAAGCCCAAAGCTATGATTATCGATTCGATTCAGGTTGTTTTTCATCCCGATATCTCTTCGAGCCCGGGGAGCGTGGCCCAAGTGCGTGAATGCTCGGCGCTTCTCACGCAACTGGCTAAAGCTAACGGTGTGTCCCTTTTTCTGATCGGTCATGTGACCAAAGACGGGATGCTGGCGGGCCCTCGGGTGTTGGAGCACATCGTTGATACGGTTCTTTATTTTGAAGGGGAACGTTATTCGACGTACCGGATTTTACGGACGACCAAAAACCGTTTCGGCGCCACCCATGAATTGGGTGTTTTTGAAATGACCGCCGGCGGCCTTGCCGAGGTGAAAAATCCTTCGGAAATATTTTTATCCGAACGTCCTTTGCACGCCGCAGGTTCCGTGGTGGTGCCGATTTTGGAAGGGACGAGGCCGTTTTTAGTCGAGATCCAAGGGTTAGTCAGCCGCGCGAGTTTCGGCATCCCGCGCCAGAAAGCGCAGGGGTTTGACGCCAACCGTCTGGCCCTTTTGGTCGCCGTGCTTGAAAAAAAACTCACGCTGAATTTAGGGGACAAAGACATTTTTTTGAATATCGTCGGCGGCGTTCAGGTGGATGATCCGGGCGCGGATTTGGCCGTGACGCTCGCCATCGCCTCGGCGTTATTGGATAAAGTTATTCCTAAAGAGATGGTTGTTTTAGGGGAAGTGGGGTTGGCGGCGGAGGTCCGCAGCGTCAGCCAAATTACGTCGCGCGTCAACGAGGCGCAGAAATTGGGGTTCAAACGCTGTATCGTGCCGAAGAATAATTTGAAATCGAAGAGCGAGCTTAAGGTTGGGAAGATTGAGATTCTGGCCGTGGAGAGCGTGAGGGAAGCTTTAGACGTGATTAGGGGATCATGAGTTGTACTTCGTCTTTCGTATATCGTACTTCGATTTTTAGGCGGGAATATGCGACGAAGTACGATGTACGAAGTGCGATGTACGATGTACGAAGTACGATGTGCGCTTATACAAGGAGACACAAATGACATTATTATTTATTCGTATTTTTTTTCTCATCATCAGCGGCGTGGTCGGCTACCAGATTGGCTCGATTGCCGAAGTCCCTTGGGTAGGCGTCGGGTGGGGATGTTTATTTAGTTTTGTTTTGATTGTGCTGGAATTCAGCATGCACCGGGTCTCCGTACGCGGGCTTTCCAGCATGGTCTTTGGGCTGGTGCTGGGGATGGTGATGGCGAAATTGCTCACGGATGTCTTGTCCTTGTTACCGCTAGGCGATATGTTGCAGTCGATTTTGCGTGTCGTGTTAACGCTTATTTTTTCTTATTTAGGGGCGGTCATGGCCATGCGGGGTAAAGATACATTTCATTTGATTATTCCCTATGTGCGTTTTCAGCGGCAGGATTTGGGGGAGAATTTAGTCCTTCTGGATACGAGCGCGATTATCGACGGCCGGGTCGCCGACCTATGCAAGACCCGTTTTTTAGAGGTGCGTTTGGTGGTCCCGCGTTTTGTTTTACAGGAATTGCAGAAGTTGGCCGATTCCGAGGATGTCGGCAAACGAGAGCGCGCGCGCAGGGGAATTGAGATTTTGCGCGCGATGCAGAAGGACCCTGCCATTGATATCCGCGTCCACGAAGAGGACATCATCGGGGAAGATTTAGACGTCGACGCTAAACTGGTGCGTTTGGCGAAGGTCCTTGAGGCCAAAATCTGCACGACCGATTTTAATCTGGACCGGATCGCGGAAATCCAAGAGGTCAAGATACTTAATATCAATGCGCTGGCCAGCGTCCTTAAATCCGTCGTTGTCGCCGGCGAGGAGTTGGAAGTCAAGCTGGTCAAAGAGGGTAAAGAAATGGATCAGGCCGTGGCCTATCTCGATGACGGGACGATGGTGGTTGTTGCCGACGGACGTAAGGCCATGGGCAAAAAGGTGAAAGTCAGTGTTTCCTCGGCCCTGCAGACCCAGTCAGGACGGATGGTTTTTGCGAAGTTGATTGAGATTTTAGAAAGATAATGCCCCCGCCATTTTGTTTCTGGAAATGATAGAACGATTTCCAGAAACAAAATGAGGCTGCGGGGGTGACCTTTCTTAAAAGAAAATTTATAAAAGGTCATCATGAAGACTCAGGTGATTGTCCCCGCGGCCGGTCTGGGGGTAAGATTGAAATCATCCATCCCCAAAACGCTTATTCTTTTAAACGATAAACCTCTGGTCGTGTATTGTTTGGAGGTTTTTCAGAAATGTTCTTTTGTCGATAGCGTGCTCCTGGTGGCCGGCAAAGAGATAATGAGTGCGTATAAAAGTTTTTTGCCTGACTACGACCTGACCAAAGTGACCAAGCTGGTCGAAGGGGGCGCGACCCGGCGTGAGTCGGTGGCCGAGGGGTTGAACGCGTTAGACAGCGATACGGACATTGTCATTGTCCATGACGGCGCGCGGCCATTTATAACGGCTCAATTTATGGAAAGCTGTTTTTCAGCCGCTTTAAATGAGGAGGCGTTGATCACCGCGGTCCTTGTTAAGCCCACCATCAAGATGGTCAACCGTAACAGCATGCTGGTGGAAAGCACCCTGGATCGCAGTCAACTCTGGGAGGTGCAAACCCCGCAAATTTTTAAAAGAAAAATTTTAGAAAAGGCGCACCGGGACGTCCAGCTTTACGATCCGTCGGATGATGCGCTGTTAGTGGAAAAGTTAGGCGGACGGGTCAAGGTCATGCTGGGCGATGAAAGGAATATCAAAATCACAACTCAAGAAGACGTCGCGTTTGCCGAGGCCATTTTAAAATTACGCGAGACAGAACATGCCGTTGCTAAAAAGAAAAAAAAGTAATCCCGCTTACCGTATCGGTTTGGGCTATGATATTCACCGGCTCACGCGGGGTCGCAAGCTATTTTTAGGGGGCGTTCAAATCCCTCACCCCACTGGGCTGGACGGCCATTCCGACGCGGACGTTGTCCTGCACGCCATTTGTGACGCGCTTTTAGGGGCGCTGGGCCGCGGGGACATCGGTGAGCTTTTTCCCAACACCGATGAGCGCTACCGCAACATTTCCAGCCTGATTCTGCTTAGAAAAGTTTTCTCTTTAATCCGAAAAGAAGGGTACACAGTCGGCAATGTCGACGTGTGTGTGTTGGCCGACGAACCGAAACTGACGCCCTATAAAGAAAGAATGCGGGAGACAATTGCCCGGGCATTGACTATTCCAAAGGATGACGTTAATATAAAGGCCACGACCCAGGAAGGGTTGGGCTTCAAGAATAAAGGCGTGGCCGCTTATGCGGTGGCTTTATTAACAAAGGGGTAAGTTATGGGGTTTATATTTCAATTATTATTCTTTTTTGTTATCCTTTATTTATCCATTGCGTTAATCGGCGTCATTTTTGAAGATGAGGTGAAAGCGGCCCAGGAGCGCGATCCGGCGGCCAAGGGGAAACTGCAGGTCGTCCTTCTCTACGCCGGCTTTCATGCCATCGTCCTGCACCGTTTTGCCAATTTGTTCTGGAAGATGGAAATCCCTTTTATCCCGAGGATGATTTCTCAACTGGGACGGTTCCTGACCGGCATTGAAATTCACCCCGGGGCTAAAATCGGCAAAGGGCTTTTTATCGATCACGGGACTGGGGTGGTGATCGGCGAGACGACCATCATCGGCGAAGGTGTGACGCTGTTTCAAGGGGTAACCCTCGGCGGGACGGGGAAAGAAACCGGCAAGCGTCACCCCACGATCGGCAATCATGTGGTGGTGGGCGCCGGGGCCAAAGTTTTAGGCAATATTACTATCGGTGACAATTCTTATATCGGGGCCAACGCGGTCGTCATCAAAGACGTCCCGCCCAACGCGACGGTGGTCGGTGTCCCCGGCCGCGTGACCAAGCAGGACGGCAAAAAGCTCGATACGTCCATGGATCACATTCATGTCCTCGATCCGGTGATGCAGCAGATTGAAGAACTGAATAAAAAAATACAAGAGTTGGAAAATAAACTTAAAGATAAACGTTGAGTGGTTAGTGGTTCGTGGATCGTGATTCGTCAAAAGGCGAACAACGATTCACAAACGACGAATCACATCTCATAGTTTTTCACGCGTAATGCCCATCCATATCTACAACTCCCTGACCAAAAAGAAAGAAGAGTTTGTCCCGATAAATGGTAACACCGTCAACATGTACACCTGCGGCGTGACGGTCTATGATAAATGTCACCTCGGCCACGCCCGCAGCCTTTATGTTTTTGATGTGATCAAGCGATACTTGGAATATCGCGGATATCAGGTAAACTTTGTTCGCAATATTACGGACATAGATGACAAAATTATTAACCGGGCCAACGAGACCAAGAAAACCAGCGAAGAGGTGGCCCAAGAAAACATCGAGGCCTATTATGAGGATTTGAAACGCCTGCGCATCAACATCGCCGATATCGAACCTAAGGCCACGGAAAACATTGCGGATATGATAATTCATATTCAGAAGTTAATCGACGCCGGCTGCGCGTATGCGGCCAAGGGCGACGTGTATTTTAACGTCCGTAAGTTTACCCCTTACGGGCAGCTTTCAGGACAAAGTGTCGAGAAGATGCTGGAAGCGGTGCGCATAGAGCCCATATCCATAAAAAAGGATCCATTGGATTTCGCGCTGTGGAAAAGTTCCAAAGACGGCGAGCCGTCCTGGGACAGCCCGTGGGGGCCGGGCCGACCGGGTTGGCATATCGAATGCTCGGTGATGAGCCTGAAACATCTTAAATGTCAGACGCTGGATATCCATGCCGGCGGGCGCGATTTGATTTTTCCCCACCATGAAAATGAGATCGCCCAGGTGGAGGCGATCTCGACTAAGCCATTTGCCAAATACTGGATCCACCACGGGCTATTGACCATCAACGGCCAAAAGATGGCTAAGTCGTTGGGCAATTTCGTCACCGTTGAGGACGCGGTGAAAAAGTACGCGGTCGATGACTTAAAATTATTTTTCCTTTTTTCTCATTACGCCAGCCCCGTTGACTTTACCGAGGAGAAAATACAGGAGGCGCACAAGGCGCTGGAACGGTTTGATATTTTGTTCTGGAAGGCGGCGGAGATTGTGAAAGGACGACAGTCCGAAATTCCCGTGAGCGAAGACTTTATTGAGCGGGGTAAGCAAAATTTTATCGAGGTGATGGACGACGATTTTAACATGCCCAAGGCCTTGGGCGCTCTGTTCGATTTGATCAATGATACCAACAAATTTATTGATCAGCATAAAAACCACCCCCGTTATGTGGCGGTCGTGCAGACGGCCGTGGATGTTATCGAGGGCCTGGCCAGCGATGTCTTCGGGCTTTTTGCCGAGGAGATGGCGGTGGAGCTAAGCGTTGACGAGCAGAGGCTATTGGATGAGCGCGTAGAGGCCCGCACGAAAAAAGATTTTAAGCGTTCCGATGAATTGCGTGATTTGTTGAAACAAAAAGGGATTGTTGTGGAAGATTCGAAAGCGGGGCAAACATGGCGCAGGGCATGAGGGGGTTGTTTATTACATTCGAAGGCTCCGAAGGCTCGGGGAAAAGCACGCAGGCGCGGCTGTTATGCCGTTACCTGAAATCCCTGGGTAAAGACGTTTTATTTATCCGTGAACCGGGAAGTGTCAAGATCAGTGAGGTTATCCGGAAAGTTTTACTCGATGTTCAGAATGAAAATATGAGTCCCGAATGTGAGACCTTGCTTTACATGGCGGCGCGCGCCCAGCTGGTTTTTGAGGTGATTGCTCCGGCACTTAGAAAAGGGAAAACAGTCGTCAGCGACCGATTTCTGGATTCCACGATCGCTTATCAGGGCTACGGTAACGGCGGGGATATTGATTTTATCAAGGAGTTGGGGAAGAAAGTCTGTTTGGGCATCAAACCGGATATTACCTTTCTGATGGATTTAAGCGCTCATAAAGGGTTTTCACGCAAAGCCAAGGGCCTGGACCGTATCGAGCGGCGCGCCCTTTACTATCATAACCGTGTTCGGCACGGATATCTTAAGATTGCCCAAGAAGAACCCAAGCGGGTCAAGGTCATTAGGGCCGATGCAAGTCGCGAAAAGATTCAGGAAATAATCTTGGGTTATGTAGAGCGGTTGTTATAAATAACCAAATTATAAATCCCAAACCACAAACAATCTACAATGACAAAATCCCAATAGCAGAAATTTTTAAAAATGTTTGTAAATTTGGCATTTATGGTTTGTTTGTGATTTGGAATTTGTTTATTGGAGTTTTATGAAGATTCAAGCTAATGAAATTATTATTAGGCGTTTTATGGCTTCTATTCAAAATAACCGATTGGGCCACGCGTATTTTTTTCGCGGACCGGCGCGGCTAGGGAAAACTTCAACGGCCTATGTGGTGGCCAAACTGGTCAATTGCGAGCGCGTTTTTTCTGAGGGGCCATGTGGTCAGTGTGAATCTTGCCGGAAAATCGAGAAGGGCATTCACCCCGACGTCCATTTCTTAAAAGAGGAGGAAGAAGGCGGGGTCATCAAAATCGAAGTGGTCCGCGATTTGATCCGTGCTTTGCAACTGAAGGCCTATGAGGGGCGTAAAAAGGTATGTATCATCCGTAATGTTGATCATCTGACGGCGGACGCGGCCAATGCTTTGCTGAAAACTTTAGAAGAGCCGACAGCCGACAGCTTGTTGATTTTAACGACCGCTCAAGCCGACAGGGTGATCGCTACGGTCAAATCCCGCTGCCAGGCGATGAATTTTTTTCCTTGGGCCAGCGAACGGCTTACCCAGACGTTGATCGGTGAAGATAATCTTCCCGAGGCCATCGCGCATTTTTTAGCCCTTTACAGCGAGGGCAACATCGGTCTGGCCAGGCAGTTGCTGAAGGATAAATTTTATCAGCGTAAGAACGACGTGATCGACCAGTTCATTTTGTCCCGCGATAGCGAAGGGTTTTTGAAGAAAATTTTATCGGAGAAATCGCGGACCCAAGAGGCATTGGACGTTTTGGCCAGCGTGCTGCGCGATTTGATCCTTTTGAAGGCGGGCGTGGGGAGCTTTAGGTTCTTGCACCGTGACCGCCTGGCGGATTTAGAGAAGACGGCGTGCCGGTTTTCGTTCGCCGATCTTGAGCGTTGTTTTCAGGAAGTCGTCAAGACCGAACAGATGTTGGCGGATAACTTCAACATCAAAATCGCTATGAGCATCATCAAGGAGACCTTATGGCTAGAATAGTCGAAATTCAGTTGGGGGAATATCGCCCCGTTATCAAATGTGAGTTTGAGAATTTTGATTTTAAGCGTGATGAGACCGTTCTTGTGGAAATAGACCGCGGGATTGAATTCGGCCGCGTGGTCTCAGAGCCGCACAGCGTGTGTAAGGGCAAGGCGGACGTGGCGGCCGCGAAAGTTTTACGGGCGGCCGCGCCGGAAGATTTTGATCACATCGCCAAAAATCGGTTCAAGGCCCAGGAGGCCTTAGTCGACTGTGAAAAAAAAATCCGTGAGCAGAAACTTGATATGCAACTGGTCAAGGCGGAATATATTTTTGACGGAACCAAAGTCGTTTTCTTTTTTACTGCCGAGGGCCGGGTGGATTTCCGCAACCTCGTCAAAGAATTGGCCAGGCTTCTGAAAGTCCGCATTGAGCTAAAACAGATCGGCGTGCGTGACAAAGCCAAGATTGTCGGCGGGTTCGGGGTTTGCGGCCGAGAATTGTGTTGTTCTTCTTTTTTGAAATCTTTCCACGCGCTCTCTATTAAAATGCCCAAAGAACAAAATTTACCGCTTAATCCGACCAGGATCTCGGGGGTGTGCGGCCGCATTAAGTGCTGCATGGCGTATGAATACCAGGTCTACAGGGAATATGCCAAAGACCTCCCCGCTGTCGGCGAGCAGATGGACACCGAGCAGGGGAAGGGACAAGTGATCTCTGTCAATATCCTCAAGCGCTCTGCCCAGGTCGATCTCGGTGAAGGGAAAATCGCCAAAATTATTTTTGAGGCGAAACATGAGCTCTAAATTTTACGTTACGACTCCTATCTATTACGTCAACGACAAACCGCACATCGGCCACGCGTATACGACGATCTTGGCCGATGTGCTGGCGCGTTACCACCGAGTCGCCGGGGATGAGGTTTTTTTCTTGACTGGTTTAGATGAACACGGCCAGAAAGTCCAGCAGGCCGCCGAGAAACGGGGGTTGACGCCGCAGGCGCACTGTGACGACTTAGCGCCGCGTTTTCTGGAGCTCTGGCAGAAATTGGGTGTTCAATACGACGATTTTATCCGCACGACTCAACCTCGGCATAAGATCGTCGTCCAAAAGACCCTGCAGAAACTTTATGGCCAGGGGGATATTTACGCCGACGAGTATGAGGGGTGGTATTCGGTCGCCGAAGAACGTTTTATCAGCGAGACGGAAATGGCTTCTGGCGCATTCCGCGAGGTCAAAAAGTTAAAGGAGCGTAACTGGTTTTTTAGGATGAGCCAATATCAACAGCGGCTCAGCGAATATATCGAAGCCAACCCTGAATTTGTTAAGCCCTCCCACCGGCGCAACGAGATGCTGGGGTTTTTGCGTCAGCCGCTGGCGGATTTGTGTATTTCCCGTCCAAAGTCGCGGCTTAGCTGGGGAATTGAAATCCCTTTTGATCCGGAATATGTCACCTATGTCTGGTTCGACGCGCTCATCAATTATATTTCGGTCCCGGGATATTTAGTGGATGAGGCCAAATTCAAAAAATGGTGGCCGGCCGACGTTCATTTGATCGGGAAAGATATTCTGACGACGCATGTTGTTTATTGGTCGACGATGCTTTTCGCGATGGGGCTTGAGTTGCCTAAAACCATTTTTGCCCATGGCTGGTGGCTTATTGGTGAGACAAAGATGAGCAAATCTTTAGGGAACGTCGTTAATCCGCTGGATTTAATCACCGATGAGGATGAAATCGAAAAGGTGCGGTATTATTTGATGAAGGAAATGGTACTGGGGCAGGATGCAAATTTTACTTATGAATCGTTTATTAAACGTATTAACAGCGATTTGGCTAATGACTTCGGAAATCTCAGAAACCGCGTGAGTGGATTGATTACCAAGAACTTTGACGGCTGTATTCCCCCTCAGGAGCCGCCGACGGAAGCAGAAGAGGTAATAAGGAAATATGCCGTTGATTTGCCATCGAAAGTTTTTGAATTGATTGATGGGATGCATGTAGACGAAGCCATCGAAGTTATTTTACAGTTGGTGAGGCAGGTCAATAAGTACATAGAGCACCAGGCTCCATGGAAAGTCGCCAAAACAGATTTAAAAGCCGCCGCGCGGATCCTTTATACGGCCACGGAAGCTTTGCGTCTGAGTGCGGTCTTGCTGTCACCTGTTATGCCACAAAAATGTCATGACGTGTTGGATGTTCTCGGAGCCATTGGGACTGGATTTCAATGGGGTGAGTTAAAGTCTGGAACAAAATTAAGATCGCACGGTCCACTTTTTAAAAGAATGGATGCTATTGCCACACCCGCACCAGCAGTAATAAGAGCAGAAGTGTTCCCTCCCAAAGTAATAATCACCGAAAATAAATCTTCTCAGAATCTCAATGATAAAAAAACGTAATGCCCATCATACAGTTAAAATTCAAACCATCTCTTGGGTCAATGGCCACGCGAGGCTTATTGACCAGACAAAACTCCCCACAAAATTAGAATATATCGATTGCCACGACGTCGAAACGATGTGGCAGGCGATCAAACGTCTCTCGGTGCGCGGGGCGCCGGCCATCGGGGTCGCCGCGGCGTTCGGTGTTTTGTTGGGGCTAAAAACGTTTAAGGGAAACGATAGAAATAAATTTTTTGTTCATTTTAAAAAGACATGTGATTATGTGGCCTCGTCCCGTCCCACGGCTGTAAACCTTTTTAATGCGATTAAGCGTTTTAAAGCGGTTGTGGAATCTCACCCCGGATATTCTGTGTCGGATTTAAAAGAAATTTTTCAGCGTGAAGCCATGCGCATTTACGAAGAAGACCGTGTCTTGTGCCGCCGGATGGCCGCCTTCGGAGCGCCGCTTATCAAAAAGGGGAGCCGTCTTTTGACCATTTGTAATACCGGGGCCTTGGCCACGGTCGATTACGGTACCGCCGTCGGGGTTATGTATCTAGCCAAGGCGCAGGGGAAAAAATTTAAAGTGTACGCCTGCGAAACGCGACCATTGCTGCAGGGCGCGCGGCTGAACACCTGGGAACTTTTACGGAACAAAATCGATACCACCTTGATCTGCGACAGCATGGCCGCTTCCCTGATGAACAAGGGTGAGATCGACATGGTCTTCGTGGGGGCCGACCGCATCGCGGCCAACGGCGATACGGCCAATAAGATTGGGACCTACAGTCTGGCCGTTTTGGCGAGGCATCACCGCATCCCGTTTTATATTGTCGCGCCGTTCTCGACGTTTGATTTGGAGATCGCATCCGGGAAAGAAATTCCTATTGAACAAAGAAATCCCGATGAAGTGGTTCTCTGGGGGGGGCGTCAGATTGCTCCCAAAGGAGTTAAGGTCTATAACCCGGCCTTTGATGTCACGGATCATAAGCTTATTACCGCGATTGTGACCGACCGCGGTGTGATTCGCCCGCCGTTTAAAACGAATATCAAAAAGACATTTGCTCAACATGCTTCCTAAAAGGAAAACCGTCGGTGAGATCGGTGAGTTCGGGCTTATTCATCGAATTGCCAAATCAATTAAGGATAATAAAAGAAAAGTTATTCAAGGCATCGGTGATGATGCCGCGGTCATCCCGTTTCCGCAGGGGGATAAGGTTGCTGAACTACTACAATTATTCACAACCGATATGCTCATCGAGGATGTTCATTTTAAACGATCTATGGGCGCTTTTTTTATTGGCCGTAAAGCCATGGCGTGCAGTATCAGTGACATTGTTGCGATGGGCGGATTGCCTTCTTATGCCGTCATTTCATTGGGATTGCCTTCGGGGACCGATGTCCGGTTTGTGGAAGAAATATACAGGGGCATTGACGTTATGTCTTATGTCCATCGCGTTTCCGTCGTTGGCGGGGATACAGTTAAGAGCAAAAAGATTATTATCAATGTTGCTTTGCTAGGAGAGGTCAAGAGAGAAAATTTAGTAACGCGGTCAGGGGCAGAAAAGGGAGACAAGATTTTCGTGACGGGACCATTGGGACGATCTTTAAAAACCGGCAAACATCTGTATTTCAGGCCCCAGATCCACGCCGCGCAATTTCTGGTTAAAAATTTTAAGCCCACGGCTATGATCGATATCTCCGATGGTTTGGCGGGAGATTTAAATCATATTTTAGAATCCAGCGGTGTGGGCGCCCATGTCTATGCCGACCGAATTCCGAGGACTAAAGGAGCTTCTCTTCAGGAGGCGCTTTATGACGGCGAAGATTTTGAGTTGCTTTTTACGGTTTCCTCTAAGAATGCGACTCGATTAATCGAATTGGAAGAACTTTTAGATTTTAGTTGTATCGGAGACATTATGGAGAGAAAGAAAGGGTATCATCTCATCGACGCCCGCGGCAAACGAATTCCTCTTACGAAAAAAGGTTTTACGCATTTTTAATGATGAAGAAATTCGAATATAATTCGCGCGGTGTTGAAGAGACTTTGGCCTTCGGACAGAAACTGGCACAATATTTTAAAGCGGGGGATATTATTTGCCTCTTCGGTGAGCTGGGCAGCGGTAAGACGACCCTGGCCAAAGGGATCGCCCAGGGCCTTAAGGTTAACCCCACGAAAGTCAACAGCCCGACCTTCGTATTGATGAATGAGTACCACGGCCGCCTGCCGTTGTTTCATTTTGATTTTTATCGGCTTGAGGAGCAAAAAGAAATTTCTCTGATAGGCTGTGAAGAATTTTTTTATGGCCCAGGGGTGTCGGTGATCGAATGGCCCGAACGGCTGGGGGAACTTTTACCCAAAGAGTGCCTGCATATCCAACTCTCCGTTAAAGGAGAAACTTTGCGCGCCTTTACCATCAAAGCCGTGGGGGATCGATATAAAGAGTATTTGGGGAAATTTAAAGTATGAGAATCCTTACTCTGGAAACATCCACTTCAAAATTCAGCCTGGCCGTTTCAGAGGAGGAAAGAGTTCTCGTCAGCAAAACGGTCCGGCTCAAAGGCGTTTTGTCTTCTTCGATCATCCCCGCGGTCGACGCGATCTTAAAGAAAGCGAAGTTGTCTTTGGGGAAGATCGATTGTTTTGGCATCGGGCTTGGGCCCGGGTCTTTTACCAGTTTGCGGGTGGGGTTATCCACGGTGAAGGCGCTAAGTTTAGCGACGGGAAAACCGGTCGTCGGGATCCCCAGTTTGGATGCCACAGCGCTGGCGGTCGCGGATAAGACTAATAAGAAAGTTTGCGTCCTGATGGACGCAAAAAGAAATTTAGTCTATGGTTGTCTTTATCATAAACAGGGTGCAGAATTAGTCCGCGACACGGAGTATCTGCTTGTCAGTTTAGAAAAAATATGGGAAAAGATGGATACGGATACCGTATGGGTTGGCGATGCGTTGAAAGTTTTTCAGCGACAGATCAAAGAATTAGAGCAAACCAAGAAGCCGGCGATCAGGCTGGAATTGGCTAAAGAGCGTTTTTGGTATCCCGAAGCTAAATATTTATCGCGGCTTGTATTGCCGCGCGCCCGACAAAAAAGATTCGATAACCCGGATAAATTGGTTCCCTTATATTTATATCCTGATCACTGTCAGGTGTCAGTTCAAAGTTAAAGAAAATCGTGTTACGTTTTAAGTGTTATGTAAATGTAGTACCCTAACACGTGACACGCAACATTTTTATATGGCTAATTCATCGTATTTATACCGCCCCACGTGGGCCGAGGTTGATCTCTCGGCGATCCAGTGTAATTTTCGGCAGATAAAAAAGTTTTTTCCCGCGGTGCGGGTCATCGCGGTGGTCAAAGCCGACGCCTATGGCCACGGGATGCGGGAAGTGGCCCGCCTTCTGGATCAAGAAGAGGTCGACGCCTTCGGGGTTTCTAATATTCACGAGGGGATTCTTTTGAGAGAACAGAAAATCAAAAGGCCGATCCTCATTTTTCAGAGCACGTTGCCCCCCTGTGAGAGAATGATTGTAAAATACGGTCTGACCCCGACGATTTGTCAGATCGATTTTGCCAAAACCTTGAACGCTTATGCGCGCACCAAGAAACGTCAGATCCCAATTCATATCAAAGTGGACACGGGGATGGGCCGGCTGGGCGTGTGGTATGGGCAAGCCGTTGATTTTATTAAGGAAGTCTCCCATCTGGAATATTTGCACACACAGGCCATATACACCCATTTTCCGTCAGCGGACTGCGACCGGGATTTCACGCAAAACCAGATTAGAGAATTCTCCCAACTACGCAAGCGCTTGGAAAAGGAAGGCCTCCCGATCCCGTATGTGCATGTGGCCAACAGCATGGGCATCATGGGATATCAGACCCAACTGGATTTTGTCCGCCCCGGGATCATCCTTTACGGGTTAAGCCCCAAACCCGGCGCGCGGTTTAAAATGAAACTCAAACCCGCGTTAACGGTAAAATCGATGGTCGTTTTTTTAAAAAGAATTGCGAAAGGCCGCAGCGTCAGCTACGGACGCACCTTCATCGCCGACAAGGATTTGCTGATCGCGACGATTCCCGTCGGGTATAATGATGGCTATTGGCGGTGTTTATCGAATAAGGCTTTTGTGTTGGTCGGCGGGCGGCGCTGCCCGGTGGTAGGGCGGGTGACGATGGATCAATTGATGATCGACGTCACCAACGTTAAAAATGTTCGCCTGGGCACTGAAGTTGTTTTACTGGGCCGGCAGGGGAAGCAGGAAATCAGTGCGGATGAACTGGCTGCTCTGGCTAATACAATCAATTATGAGATTGTTTGTTGTTTGGGTAATCGATTACCCAGGGTTTATAAGGTTTAAGGTCATTCAATGCCGAAATTAATTTTGAATCCGACCCAAATCAAAGCCGCCGGGAATAAACCGAAGATTATTCGGGAGTTCATCGGCCGGGTCAATTCCCGGACCACCGCCGTCAGCATCGCGCACATGAAAAGCCCGTCGGGCTGGGTGGAGCCGGGGCAACGGCCAGAGTTTGATGAATACACGGTTGTCCTAAAAGGGACTTTATGTGTGTCGACGAAGAAGAGGACGTTGAGAGTAAAAGCCGGACAGGCTGTCATCGCGGCTAAAGGAGAATGGGTGCAATACAGTACTCCGCTAAAAGGTGGAGCGGAATATATCGCCGTGTGTCTTCCGGCATTTTCGCCGGAAACAGTTCATCGGGATCCGTGATTCGTCGTGCCAAGCGGCAGGTAGAATCACGATCCGCGAACGACGGCTAGAATTTTGTTCTAATGAAGTAAATGGCTATCGCAAAGAAAATCAACGGCGCCGTCCAGGCGGCCAGGATGGGGGGAAAGAATCCCCCCTTGCCAAAGGCAATTCCCACCGCGTTGGTCACGTAGAAAAGAAATCCGATCGCCATCGCCACCCCCAACGAAGTGAACGTCACGGCCTTGCGCCGTCCGGTCATGAGCGAAAACGGCAGCCCCACCAGCAGGATGACGATATTGCAAAACGGATAAGCGATTTTTTGATGAAAATCGACGCGCAAGTTGTTCAGCGCTTTGACGGCCCCGCTGTGCGAAAAGCGCTTGATATAACCGTGCAGCTGGGTAATGTTCATCGACGTGACGTTTAAACGCTGCTTTAAAAAATCCTGCGGCGCTTCCGGGATGTCCATGATCCTCTCATCGAAATATTTGACGTCGACCGGATTGTGGGGGTTGCTGTGGGGGTTGTGGGGATTAAACGAACTTATCTGGCAGTTTTTTAGTTTCCAGCCGGCCTGGGTCCAGTCACCTTTTAAGGCCACAATCTTTTCAATGACGTTTTGTTGGTCGTCATGTCCCAGGATGGTAATTCCTTCAATCTGAAAAGTGTCGGGGTCGAAGTGGTCGATAAAGTAAAGCCGGTTTTTGAGACCGTAAAAGGTTAGATTTTTGATTTTTTCTTTTTTCTTTTTATCCGCGTCGGCTTTGAGGATGATGTTTTCGCTGCGGATCTGTTCGGAACTTGAGGTGGCGGTGGGGACGAATTTTTCGTTGACCCAGAAGATGAAGGTGGAAACGACCAGGCCAAAAACGATGGCGGGTTTCGTTATTTGCCAGAAATTTAAGCCTCCCGCGCGCAGCGCGATGATTTCATTATAGCCGTTGAGGTGGCTGTAGGTTAACAACGTCGAAATCAGGCAGGCGATGGTCGCGGTCTGGGTGATGATGACCGGTAGAAATGAGAGGTAGTAGGCGATAAGCACGGGCCCAGGCACTTTGCGGTCGATGATTTCGGTCAAGTTGCTCGCGATGTCGACGATAATGTATAAAAGGCAGAAGGCGAGGATCGTGGAAAAAAATATCCTGATGATGGACGTGAAGATGTAGCGGTCTAGGATGCGCATACGCGGTAGTTCAGATAGAAGGCCACCAGTCCCGTGATGATATTGGGCAGCCACATGGTTAAGGCGGCCGGTGAGATCTGTTGTATACTCAAGGCCTCGCAGCCTAAAGAAAGTAGATAATAAAGGGCCGCGCAGATAAAAGCCAGCGCGATGTTGGCGGTCTTTTCCCGGCGGTGGGTGATGACGGCGATAGGGAATCCCAGGAGGATAAATAAAAGGACCGAAAACGACCAGGTGATCTTGCGGTGGTGCTCGGTGATCAAAGGCGAGATGTCCACGAAGATACGCTGGTAGTCCTCGATTTTGTTTTTGATTTCTTTAATCGACATGCTTTTGGGCTTTTTGTCTTTGACTTTGGTGTCCCCGCCGGAAAGGTCGAGGGTCATGAAATAATTTCTGAAATTCAGTTTATAAAAATTGTTGGGGTTGTTGAGGTCCGGCTCATCGGACGTCCCATCGATGAGTTTTAATTTGATTTTGTTTTCACCGGGAATGGGCGTAAATTCCCCTTCTCTGGCAACAATGGTGCGGGTGGGTTTACCGTCAGGCTGGGGCTGGTAAATACGCACGTTGTAGATGTGGTTGCCTTCGATGCGATAGATAAAGAGGATCTGGTCCTTAAAATCCGTGATGAACGTCCCCGCCTCCAAAAGGGCCGTGGGGTTGCGCGCCCCCAGGCTTTTGAGAAGCTGACGCTGTTGGTAATGGGCGTAGGGGATGATGGTGTTGTTGAGGATAAAGGTAAAGAGGCTTAAGATGATGCCTAAGACCGCCAGCGGCCAGAGGAGCGTGCTTAAATGAATCCCGCAGGCGCGCATGGCCAGGATTTCATTGTCGGCGGAGAAACGGCTGAAGGTCATGATCACCGTGATGAGGCAGGAGACGGGCAGCGTATAGCCCAACAGAAAAGGGATGTAGAAGAGGAAAACTTTTCCTATGGTCACCAGGCTCACACCTTTATTGATGACGAGGTTGGTCAGTTGAATGAGGTTTCCTAAAAGAAAAACGCAGGTGAGAATGCCTAACGACAGAAAGAAAGGCAGCAGGCATTCTTTGAGAATGTAATTGCGGAGGATTCTCATGTCTCGTTAATCAAACAGGTGTTTTTTGCTGGCGATGGCCACAGTGACAACATCGACACGCGCGGCGCCCGTTTCTTTTAAGACGCGCGCGGCTTCCGATGCGGTCGCGCCGGTGGTGAGCAGGTCATCGATGAGGAGAACGCGGCGGTTTAAAAATTTTTTAGAATGCCGTATTGTAAAGGCGCCCTGAATGTTTGTCCAGCGCTCTTTTCGTCCGATTCTGGCCTGGTTTTGAGTGTGGCGACAGCGCAGGAGATTTTGGGGGAGCAGAGGGATTGCCAATGTCTGACTGATCACGCTGGCGATGAGTTCGGCCTGGTTGTAGCCGCGTTCCCGATACCGGGTGGGATGGAGCGGGACGGGCACTAGGACATCGTAATGTCCGATGTCAATCTGATAAGCTTTTAGGAAAGAGAAGACCAATTGCGACAAAAGTATCCGTAAAGAAGTTTTTTGTCCGTATTTAAACAAGTGGATCAACTTTTTCATGAAATCGTCATATTCGCTGGCCGCCCAGGCCCGGTCGAAATAGAGTTCTGTCGTTGCGCAGACCGCGCAGAGGCCTGGCTTAAAATGTTCTTCGAGGTGCCGCGAACAGCGCCGGCAAAAGGGCGGAACGTTCGCCTGGATCGCCGTCAAACAGCCCTGGCAGAGGACGTCGGTTGGGTTATCCGTTGGAATATGGTTTCGGCAGGTCAGGCAATTATGAGGGAAAATTAATTTAAGAAACCCTTCTTTAAGGCCTCCTAACATGGCGGCATCTTAACATCGTCTTTATGGCCTGTCAAATTGGAGAATCAGCTTGTCAGCTTTTTAAGCTTCCTTTATAATGCCGCTGGTTAGCCAAAATAGAAAGGAATGACGGTTGATGATCCTTAAGAAAATTTTTTTGGGCGCAATCGTTATTTTGTCTCTGACGACACTTCTTTTCGCCCTGCCCAGCGACATAAAGATTCTCACCAAGGACGAGATTTCCGGCTTATCGAACCAACAGTTGCTAGATTATTATATCGAGGCCTTGGTGGAATTGGAAACGGCCCGGACGTTTCATAATCGGGCCGGGTTTCAGCCCCGGGATATCCAGGGGTTCAAGGATTTGGTGCGTTATCGTCTGCAGCTGCTTTTTGAATTGCACAAACGGAAAATAAGAGTTCCCAAGACAGATTAAAATTCCTGCCTAACCCCAAACAGCTATTAAAAAGATTCAATAAAGGCAAAACTCATGTCCAGTCCTCAACAGAAGAATAAAGAACAGTTGCGCCAGATTCTGATCAAAGAGGCTCTGTTCCGGGAGAAGATTATTTTATCATCGGGCAAAGAGAGTGATTATTACTTCGACGCCCGGCGGGTGACGTTAAGTCCGGCCGGGGCTTGTTTAACCGCGCAGGTTATTTTGGGAATGATTAAAGACGAACAGGTCGACGCCATCGGCGGGCCGACGTTGGGTGCTGACCCCTTGGCCGGGGCCATTGCCGCGTTAAGTTATCAAACCCCAAAACCCATCAATACCTTTATCGTCCGCAAAGCCCCCAAGCCGCACGGCAAGCAGCAGCAGATCGAGGGGCCGATTTTGAAAGATAAAGCACGGGTCATCGTGATCGATGACGTGGCCACCACCGGCAAGGCCTTTTTAGAATCTATCCAGGTGTTGCGGCAGATGAATGTCGAAGTCGTTTATGCCCTGTGTATCGTGGACCGCGAGGAGGGCGCCCGAGAAGCTTTAGAAAAAGTGAATTGCCGGCTGGTTTCCATTTTTAAAGGTTCCGAATTGTTGAAATGATTTTTTCGAAAATACCCAAGATTATCCTCGCCTCCGGTTCTCCACAGCGAAAAAAGCTTATGCACATGATAGGCCTTCCCTTTACGGTGCGGATCAGCCAGGTGCAAGAAATAACAAAGATTAAAACAACCTGCGCGGCGCTCGTCAAAGCCAATGCTTTGCTGAAAGCTAAAGATGTCGCCGCGGATTGTCAGGATGGAGAGATCGTGATCGGCGCCGACACGGTTATTTATATCGGGGATAAAAAAGTTATCGGCAAGCCCAAGGATTTAAAAGAGGCAAAGAAGAATTTGAAGATCCTCATGTCGCGCCCACAGTGGGTTTACACCGGGGTGGCGGTGATTAATAAAAAGAATAACCGTGTCGAAACCGATTATGAAAAAACGCGCGTGCATATGGACCAATTGTCTGACGAGGAAATTGATCGGTATTACCAAGACATGTCGCCGTTGGATAAAGCCGGCGGGTTTGATATCGAGGGAAAGGGCGGCCTGTTCATCAAAAAGATTCAGGGCTGTTATTATAATGTCATTGGATTACCCGTTGCTAAACTTACCAAGATTTTAAAAAAGGTCGGGGTGAACATCCTTGGCCTGGTGTTGTGTCTGAGCACTTGGGGATGCGCGACTGAATATAATCTGGCTACACAAAGTCAAGAAAGCTTAATTTTCGGGACCGAAAAGGAAATCAAGCTTGGGGAAAGCCTGGCCCGGCAGATTGAGGAACATTACAAGGTCATCGATGATATGGATGTCAATGAGCGTATTAACCGCATTGGGCAACGCATCGCAGAAATTTGCGACCGTAAGGAGCTGGTGTATACCTTTAAAGTCATCGCTGAGGATGGGATCAACGCGGTGAGCCTTCCCGGCGGATTCGTTTACGTGTTTAAGGGATTGATGGACAAGATCGAAAATGATGACCAGCTCGCTGGGGTTCTGGCGCATGAGGTCGGGCATATCGCGGCCCGCCACAGCATTAAAAAATTGCAGACTGTTTATGGTTATTCCATTTTTCAGCTGGCCGCGGTACAGGTCGGGGGCGGGAAACTGGCGCGGGGCCTGGACACGGCCTTTTTGTCGGTCTTTTTGGAATATTCCCGCCAGGATGAATTCGAGGCCGACCGCCTCGGTGTCAAATATACCCGTAAGGCCGGCTTCAATCCCCAGGGGGTGGTGGATTGTTTGAAAAAACTCAATGAAGTCGAACAGAAAGAGGTCCCCAAGGAATTTTCTTATTGGCGTACGCATCCCTTCCTTTCCCAGCGGATCGCGGCGGCCAATCAGGAGGTTGCCGGGCAGATTGAGTTTAAAGATTATTTGAATTTGACGGGGGAAGATAAGTGAGACAAAGACACACGACATACGTCGCAAAATTAACTTGTGTCTTGTGTCTTGTGTCCTGTGTCCTCATCGGATTCTTTGCGTTAACGGGTTGTGCTCCTCCCCCGGATAAAGTTTGTTTTGCCAACCGTTGTATTAATATTGAGGTCGTTACAGACTCCCCGGATTTGGTGCGGGGTTTAAAGTTTCGCAGCCGGCTAAAGCTGGACGCCGGGATGTTGTTTGTTTTTTCCCAGAGGGATGTTCACAAATTTTGGATGAAAGATACCTGGATCCCTTTGGATATGATCTGGCTTGATGACGAGAAGAGGATTATCGATATCGTGACTAACGTCCCGCCCTGCCAAGATGACCCCTGCCCCAGTTACGGACAAAATATTTTGTCCCGTTATGTCCTCGAGATCAACGCCGGCCAGGCCGAACGTTGGAAACTGAGTATCGGCGATGAAGCCAAGTTCCGTGGTTCACCGGGATCACCGTTGTATCCGAAAACCAGACCCTGAGAAAATCATTTTTCTAAAATAGAATCCGTCGGGAATTAATGTTAAAATATCCTCCGCTATGTTAGACCTCTTAACTTTCCTTTATCCAGTCGGTTATTTTCTAAATCCCTATGCCCCGGGGGCGCTGTTGGCGATATTAGTGCTTTTTATGGGAGGGCTTATCTTTTCTCTGGAGTCGCGGGCCAGAAATCTGGAAAAGCAAATTCAAAAAAAGACTCAGGAGTTATTGAGAATTCGGCAAGAGTTAAAAGCCATTCAGTTGCGCTTACTGGAAACCGGCAAGACTTCGGCGATAGCTAGTCTTAGCGCCGGAATCCTTCATCAGCTCAGTCAGCCGATCACGGCCATCCAAGGGTTTGTGAAGTTTATGCGTAAAGAAATGAAAGAGGCTGATCCTTTTTTTAAGCCCGTCAAACTCATGGACGAACAGGTGGATTATATCCGTCAGATGCTTGAGGATTTGATGGAGTTAATCCGCCACCAGGAGGTTAAGAAAGAACGGGTTAACGTTAATATGTACTTAAAGAAAGCTGTCGATTTATTGGTCGATGAGCTGCGCATCCGTCGGATTAATTGGGAAGTGGTCTATGGAGAAAATATACCGCTGGTCTATGCTGATGGAATTCATCTACAGCAAGTCTTCATGAATATCGCGGTCAATGCCATTCAGGCGGTCGGTACGCTGCCTAAAGGTGCGCCGCGATTGTTGAAAATTGCCTCCTCGTTTGAGGAAAACTCCCGAAAAATCATCATCAGTTTTAGTGATACAGGCCCGGGGCTTTCCGTAGAAGACCAGGACATGATTTTTGAGCCATTTTTTTCGACGAGAACAAAGGGTTCTGGAATCGGTCTGGCCCTTTGCAAAGACCTGATTACGGAACATGGCGGGACGATTACCGTGGAAAGCCGGCCTGGCCAGGGCGCGATGTTTTTGATCAGCCTTTTCCCCGCTGAGTGAGAATTTTTCATTTTAAAAAGAATGACGCAAAAGTTGAAAATATTGGTTGTCGATGATCAGGCCATCATCGGCGAATTGTTCAAGATTACGCTGGGCTATAAGGGCCACGAAGTTATCTATGTTCAGGATCCCCGCAAGGTGGCTGAAGCGATAGGGCGAGGGGAGTTAGACATTGCTTTTATTGATATTGTTATGCCCAATAAAGACGGCCTTGAAGTCCTTAAAGAGGTAAGAGAATTTTTTCCAAAACTCCCTGTGATTATGATGAGCGGCTATTCGATGTCTGAGCAGCGTAGTGAGGCTATGAGGCTGGGGGCCATGATGTGCTTGCAGAAGCCCTTTGCGGGGGAGGAAATTTCGAAGATTATCAAGGATGTTGTTATGGGAAGGAAGGCTTGAGTCTGGGGGGATGATGAAGTGAAGTTCATATTAGTAAAGAGAATATCAATAAGTATTCTTTTACTTGGGATTTTGATATTTAACTTTAGTTTTGCTAGCGCTTTGACTACAAAAAAAGCTGCGCCCAAAGAGATTACTCTGTTAAACGTTTCGTATGACCCGACACGCGAGCTGTATCAGGAATTTAATAAAGTGTTTGCGGACCATTGGAAGAAAGAAACCGGCAAAACGGTTGTGATCAATCAATCCCACGGCGGCAGCGGCAAGCAGGCGCGCGCGGTGATTGACGGATTAGAGGCGGATGTCGTGACCCTGGCCCTCGCGTATGATATTGACGCGATCGCGGAAAAGTCCGGATGGCTCCCTCAAAACTGGCAATCGCGATTACCCCATAATAGTTCTCCGTACACCTCAACGATTGTTTTTCTTGTGCGGAAAGGAAATCCCAAGAATATCAAGGATTGGGATGACTTAGCGCGATCCGGCATCTCGGTCATTACGCCAAATCCAAAAACTTCAGGTGGGGCAAGGTGGAATTATTTGGCCGCCTGGGGGTATGCTTTAAAAAAATGGAATAACGACGACGATAAGGCAAAGGAGTTTTTGACGACGATTTTTAAGAACGTGCGGGTTTTAGATTCCGGGGCGCGCGGTTCGACCACAACGTTTGTCGAGCGCGAGATAGGCGATGTGTTGATCTCCTGGGAAAATGAGGCCTATTTGGCGGTCAATGAACTGGGCCCGGATAAATTTGAAATCGTGGTCCCTTCCTTAAGTATTCTGGCCGAACCGCCCGTGACGGTTGTTGACCGTAATGCCGACCGGCGCGGGACGCGAAAAGTCGCTGAGGCATATTTAAAATTTCTCTATACTAAACAGGGCCAGGAGATCGCGGCGAAACATTATTATCGTCCGCGCCTCGAGAGTGTCGCGGAAAAATATGCCGATCGATTCCGTCCGATGAATTTGTTTACTGTCGATGAGGTATTCGGCGGTTGGCAGGCGGCGCAAAAGAAACATTTTGCCGATAAAGGGGTATTTGATGAGATTTATGGGAATTAGGAAAGGACACAAGACACATGTGTTCTTTAGACAATTATGAAATCTTTTATACGCCAATACACGCTTCCAGGCTTTCCCATATCCTTGGGTTTTACGGTTTTTTATTTAAGTCTCATTGTCCTTATCCCCTTATCAATGCTTTTTTTAAAGACATCGACGATGGGGCTAAATGAATTTTGGGAGGCCGTGACAAGCCCGAGGACCCTGGCCGCGTACCGGCTGACGTTCGGGGCCAGCTTAATCGCCGGCCTGGTCAACGTGGTGTTTGGTTTTTTAATCGCCTGGGTCTTGGCGCGTTATCATTTTCCAGGGAAAAAGATCGTTGATGCTTTGGTTGATTTTCCTTTTGCTTTACCCACAGCGGTGGCCGGCATCACGTTAACGTCGTTGTATTCCCAAAACGGTTGGGTGGGCCGATATCTTTACGCGGTAGGAATTGAGTCCGCGTATAGTCCCTTGGGGATTACGCTCGCGTTGATTTTTATTGGGCTACCGTTTGTCGTGCGCACGGTTGAACCTGTCTTGCAGGAATTAGACGCTGAACTTGAAGACGCCGCCGTAAGTTTGGGTGCCAACCGCTGGCAGACGTTTGTGAAGGTTCTTTTTCCTAATCTGGTGCCGGCCTTGATTACCGGGTTCACGCTGGCGTTTGCCCGGGCCATTGGAGAATACGGTTCAGTTATTTTTATCGCTGGAAATATGCCCCACAAGACCGAGGTCACGCCGCTTCTTATCATGACCAAATTGGAACAATATGATTATAGCGGCGCGGCCGCGATCGCAGTGGTGATGTTGGCGGTTTCCTTTGTTTTGTTGGCTGTTACGAATTATCTGCAGTGGATATTTTCTAAACGGATCGGGGCAAATTAATTAAATATGTCGAAATCTTCTGAGAATTCATTCGTTCGTCGGATACTCATTGCCGTCGCTTTATTTTATCTGACGTTGTTTATTTTCTTGCCGCTTTTGACGGTTTTTGTCGGCGCGTTAAATAAGGGGGTTGGGCTTTATTTTAAATCGATCAGTGATCCTAATGCCCTGGCAGCGATTCAATTGACAGTCGTCACGGCCTTGGTGGCCGTTCCTTTGAATTTGGTTTTCGGCGTCGCGGCGTCCTGGGCGATTGCCAAATTTGATTTTTGGGGTAAAAATTTTTTAACCACATTGATTGACTTGCCGTTATCGGTTTCTCCGGTGATATCCGGTTTGATTTATGTCCTTTTGTTCGGGGCCCAGGGGGTATTGGGGCCATGGCTTATGGAGCATGGCATCAAAATTATTTTTGCCCCGCCGGCCATTATTCTCGCGACAATTTTCGTGACGTTTCCGATGGTGGCCCGCGAACTCATTCCAGTGATGAAAGCACAAGGCACGGAAGAAGAGGAGGCGGCCTTGACTCTGGGCGCGAGCGGCTGGCAGATGTTCTGGCGCGTGACGTTGCCGAATATCAAATGGGGATTGTTATACGGCGTCATTTTGTGCAACGCCCGGGCCATGGGGGAATTCGGCGCGGTGTCCGTGGTCTCAGGGCATATCCGGGGACAAACCAACACGCTGCCCTTGCATATCGAGATCCTCTATAACGAATATAATTTCACGGCGGCGTTTGCCACGGCCTCGCTTTTAGCGATGTTGGCTTTGGTGACGCTTGTGTTAAAATCGATGGTTGAATATAAATTCAGAGCCGAGTTGAAAGCGGCGGAAAAATAGGGAGCCATGGATGAGTATTGAAGTTAAACAGATCACCAAAACCTTCGGCCCATTTAAAGCGCTGGCCCAAGTCAGCCTGAAAGTCGACACCGGCGAGTTGATCGCCCTTTTGGGCCCGTCAGGTTCGGGAAAGACGACGTTGTTGCGTATCATCGCCGGACTGGAAATCCCTGACAGCGGCCAAATCCTTTTTCACGGGGAGGATATTCAAGAGAAAAAAACCAAGGACCGGAATGTGGGTTTTGTTTTTCAACATTACGCGTTGTTCAGGCATATGACGGTTTTTGAAAATATTGCCTTTGGCCTAAGGGTTAAGCCCAAGGCCATCCGTCCTTCAGGAGAAAAGATCAAAGAGAAAGTCCATGAACTTTTGAAATTGGTTCAACTGGATTGGGTTGCTGATCGTTTTCCTTCACAACTTTCTGGCGGCCAACGTCAACGTATCGCCTTGGCGCGGGCGCTAGCTATCGAACCTAAAATGCTTTTACTCGATGAACCGTTTGGTTCGCTCGATGCCCAGGTGCGAAAAGAACTCCGTCAGTGGCTCAGGCGTTTTCATGACGATCTGCATATCACTACACTCTTTGTCACGCACGATCAAGAGGAGGCGCTTGAGGTCGCGGATAAAATCGTTGTTATGAATAAGGGCAAGATCGAACAGGTGGGAAGTCCGGAGGAAGTTTATCACAACCCTGCGAATGTTTTTGTCTTGAACTTTTTAGGGAACGTAAATCTTTTTCATGCCCGGGTTGAAGATAAGGCCGAGGGGGCAAAGTCCAAGAAAATATATGTCCGGCCGCATCAGCTGACGGTGAGCCGTACGCCCCAAACAGGCGATTCGGTCAAGGCCGTTATCGCGTTTATTAACCCCGCCGGTTCTGTGGTCAAAATCGACGCCCGGTCCCAAGAGGGGAATATTTATCAGGTAGAAATTCCACAAGAGGAATATCAGGCCCTTAAGCTCGTCAAAAACGACGAAATATTCCTGACCCCCAAAAATATCACCTATTCTGAGTACGAAATTTAATTTACCCCGTCAGATTCCGTATTCCCTTCCTGGAATAAAAATTTGACAAATTTTAGTGTATCCCCTTAAGGATACGTTACGATAAATTTGCCGGCAAGTTCAAATTAATGGAGGAAATGATCCGTTCTTCTATGCTTGACAGTAATAAACAGGAGCAATTTATTACAATTGTCAGCGAACGGTTCCGGCGGCTGGAATTGGTTTGAAGTGACAGAAGAAAATCCCAGGGCCACGCATTTCCTTAAGAAACGAAAAGGCATCGGAGACCAGAGCCTGTTGGGATAGAGAAATGAAGCAGGGTGGTACCGCATTTCAAAAATAGTTGAACTGTTGAATGCGGCACAACACATTGTAATCATTAATGTTTGTTTTAAAAAAGATGGAGCAAACATTAATGAAACAATGTAGTAGTGAGAAGTTCCTGGCTGCTACTTTTTTCGCGGTTGAAATGTATGCGTGGAATGGCCGTAGAAGGCCTCGGCGGATTCCATGAAGGTTTCGGAAAGTGTGGGATGAGGGTGGATGCTGAATTGAATGTCCGAGGCCAGGGCGCCCATCTCGACGGCCAAAACGCCTTCGGCGATGAGTTCACTGGCGCCGACACCGGCAATGCCTACCCCTAAAACCCGTTCGGTCTCAGGGTTGAGAATCAGTTTGGTCAATCCGTCATGCCGGTCTAAGGTCAGGGCCCGCCCCGATGCGCCCCAGGAAAATTTGGCAATCTTGATGGGGATATTTTTTTTCTCGGCGTCTAATTCGGTTAAGCCACACCAGGCGATTTCCGGATCGGTAAACACGACCGCTGGAATAGCCTGCGGTTCAAAGGCCACTTTTTTGCCGATGATCGCTTCGACAGCGACCCGGCCTTCGTGAGAAGCTTTATGGGCGAGCATTGGATCCCCGGCAACGTCTCCAATGGCGTAGATATTCGGTTCGGCTGTCTGCCGGGCGCCGTTAATGGTAATAAATCCCCGCTGGTCGATTTGGACTTTGGTATTTTCTAATCCCAGGCCGCTTGAATTCGGTTTTCGCCCCACCGCGACCAACACTTTTTCAAAAATTTGTTCTTTCTCAGCGACATTAGCGCCATCGAAAGTGACTTTGATGCCTTGCGGCGTTTCGGTCATGGCGGTTACTTTTGTATCAGTCAGGATCGCGTGGAATTTTTCTTTAAGCCGCCGCTCTAAAACACTTCTTAAATCTCTGTCCACTCCCAATAGAAGGGCAGGCATCATCTCGACCACCGTGACCTTAGTCCCTAAGGCCGCGTAGACCGTCCCCAGTTCAAGGCCGATGTATCCGCCACCGACAACCAGGAGGTTTTTGGGAATTTCTTTTAATTCAAGCGCATCGGTTGAGTTCATAATCTGCGGTGAAGCAGGAAAATTCGGAATCGTCGTCGGCCGCGAACCGGTTGCGATTATCGCAGTGTCGAAATTTAAAACCTCTTCACCGCCCTTGGTCTTTTGAATTTTCAAGCTATGGGCGTTTTGAAAAACCGCCCGGCCCTGGATAAAGGTAATTTTTCGCTGTTTTGTCAGCATTCCTAATCCGCCGGTCAACTTTTGGACAACACCTTGTTTCCAGTTCCGAACCTTTTCGACATCGATTTTCGGTTCCGCGAATTCAACGCCGAAATTCTTGGCTTCCTTGGCTTCATTTAAAACTTTGGCCACGTGTAAGAAAGCCTTAGAAGGAATACATCCCCGGTAAAGGCAGACGCCGCCGGGATTGATTTCCGTGTCCACTAACGTGACTTTGATATCATGGTCGGCGGCAAAGAAGGCCGCGGCGTAACCGCCGGGTCCGGCGCCGATGATGACGAGTTGGGAATTGGTATTAGGCATAAGTGTAAATTTGATTTTGTTGCACATCGTCGTTCGCACCTCGCACTTCGTCAATCGTACTTTGTACTTCGATGTACGATGTGCGAGGTACGACCGACGAAATTATTTTTCCAAATCCATCAAAAACGGCTGTTGGATCGCTTCCGTGACCCATTTCAAAAACCGCGCGCCGTCAGCCCCGTCGATCACGCGGTGATCGTACGACAAAGAGAGGGGTAGCATTAGCCGTGGGGCACAGATATTTCCCGAATAGCTCGGTTCCATGTTGGCCCGTGACACACCTAAAATTGCCACCTCAGGGCTGTTGACAATCGGCGTAAAGAATGTCCCGCCGATACCGCCTAAATTCGTAATCGTAAAAGTCCCGCCTTGCATTTCGTCAATTGTGGTCTTTTTGGTGCGGGCCTTTTCGGCGATCTGGGTTAATTCGACCGCAAGCTCGATGATATTTTTTTTGTCGGCGTTTTTAATGACCGGGACCAAAAGTCCGCGGTCTGTGTCCACCGCGACACCGACGTTATAATATTGCTTTTGGACAATTTCGTTTCGTCCCATATCGATACTGGAATTAAACTGCGGAAAATTTTTTAAAGCCGAAACGATGACCTTGATCAGAAACGGCGTGATCGTTAATTTGCCGCCGAGTTTTTCAACCCTTTGCGCGTAACGCTTGCGTAAATTTTCTAAATCCGTAATGTCGGCTTTGTCGAATTGAGTGACATGAGGGATCGTCACCCAGGCATGGCTTAAATGTTTAGCGGTCTTCTGGCGGATCATCGACATGGGTTTTCGTTCTATCTCGCCCCATTTGGAAAAATCTGGTAAAGGGACAAGCGCCTGCCCGCCTTCAGGTTGCCCGGCGCGCATGAGTCCGGAATTTAACTGTTTGGCAAATGATTTGACATCCTCAATGGAAACACGGCCTTTAGTTCCAGTTCCTGGGACTTGATTTACGTCTATTCCGATTTCCCGGGCAAAACGTCTTACTGATGGAGCGGCGGCGATATCTTTAGCCGGGGCTGATGGTTGAGAAACGGGTTGTTGAATGGGAATGGTTGTTTGTTTTGGAATTGGTAGGGGCGATTCATGAATCGCCCCTACGGATTTGTCTCCCGTTTTTGGTGATTCCGTTTTGGGTTGGGATTGTTCTTTTGTGGCCGACGTTTCTGTTTCAATTTTTAAAACCACCTGGCCGACTTTGGCCTGCTGGCCGGGTTGGATGAGGATTTCTTTAACAACCCCGCCAAATGAAATGGGAACTTCGAGGGTGGCCTTTTCCGATTCTAATTCGATGACAGCCTGGTCCGCTTTGACGGTCTCCCCGATTTTGACCATGACCTTGCTGACAACGCCGCTCGAGACATTCTCACCCAGTTCGGGGATCTTAAAATCTTTAAGCACTTTGAAAGTCCTTTCATATTCGTGATTCGTGGTTCGTGATTAGTGATTCGTCGAACCACGATCCACGAACAACGAATCACGAAATCATCGGATTCAATTTATTCGGATTAATTTCTAAATCCTTTAACGCTTTGTTCACATCCTTTGACGAAAATTTTTTTTCTTTAGCCAAAGCCGTCAAGGTCGCTAGGGTAATAAACCGGTCATCGACTTCAAAAAAGTCGCGCAAGGCTTTTCGGCTTTCGCTCCGGCCAAAGCCGTCGGTCCCCAGGGAAATCATCGGCCGCGGCATCCATTTGCTGATACCGTCGGGCAAGACTTTCATATGGTCGGAGGCGGCGATCACGACCCCGGGTTCATTCTGGAAACACTGGGTGATGTAAGGAACTTTGGGCGTTTCCTCGGGATGTAATAAATTCCATCGCTCGACATTAAGCGCGTCGCGTCGCAATTCGTTATAGCTGGTGACCGACCAGATATCCACGGCCGTATCATATTTTTCTTCCAGGATGGCTTGGGCTTTTAAAACCTGATTCATAATCGCCCCGCTACCTAAAAGGTGAGCCTGGTGTTTGGCGCTTTTCTTGGCTGATTTTTTAAAACGATAAAGCCCCTTGATGATCCCGGCCTTAACTCCATCAGGCATGGCCGGCATGGGATAATTCTCATTGCCTAAGGTCATATAATAAAAAACATCGTCCTGTTTTTCGTACATGCGGTGGATGCCTTCTCTAATAATAACAGCCATTTCATACGCAAAGGCTGGGTCATAGCTGATAATATTGGGCACGGTTGAGGAGAGCACGTGGCTGTGGCCGTCCTGATGTTGTAAACCTTCGCCATTTAAAGTCGTCCGTCCGGCAGTGGCGCCTAACAAAAATCCTTTGCACCGCGAATCCGCGGCGGCCCAGATCAAATCGCCGACGCGCTGAAACCCGAACATCGAATAATAAATAAAGAAGGGAATCATATTGATGCCGTGAGTTGAATATGCTGTTCCGGCGGCAATGAAAGAAGACATCGAACCGGCCTCGGTGATGCCTTCTTCCAGAATTTGGCCGTCTTTGATCTCCTTATAATAGAGAAGGCTGTCCGCATCAACGGGCTCATAAAGCTGGCCGACATGGGAATAGATCCCGCATTGCCTAAACAACGCCTCCATCCCGAAAGTCCGCGCCTCGTCCGGGACAATGGGGACGATCATCTTGCCGATTTCGGCGTCTTTGAGCAGTTTTGATAAAATACGCACGTACGCCATCGTCGTTGACGCATCCCGGCCTTCGGTGCCTTTATAAAATTCTTCAAATAATTCTTCTGGTGGTGTTTTAATCGGCGCGCTTTTAGATGATCGCGAAGGAAGATAACCGCCTAAGGTTTTTCGGCGTTCATGCAGATACTGCATCTCGGGCGAGTCGTCGGCCGGTTTATAAAACGGTGCCTGCGAGACTTCGTCATCGGAAATCGGGATGGAAAACCGCGAACGAAATTCCCGCAGTTCATCTTCGTTGAGTTTCTTCTGTTGGTGCGAAATATTTTTTCCTTCGCCGCTTTCGCCCAAGCCATAGCCTTTGACGGTTTTGGCGATGATGACGGTCGGCGCGCCTTTGTGCTCATAGGCGGATTTATAAGCGGCATAAACTTTTTCCGGGTCATGACCGCCGCGGCGCATTTTGCGGATCTGGTCATCGGAAAGGCTTTTAGCCATCTCTAAAAGCTCAGGATACGCGCCAAAGAAATGGTTGCGGATATACTCTCCGCTTTCCACAGTATATTTTTGATATTGGCCGTCGACAATTTCGCCCATGCGTTTCACCAAAAGGCCTTCTTTGTCTTTGGCCAAGAGCGGATCCCAATCCCCGCCCCAGATGACTTTAAGGACATTCCATCCCGCGCCGCGGAAAGCCGCTTCGAGTTCTTGAATGATTTTTCCATTTCCCCGGACCGGCCCATCGAGCCGTTGGAGGTTACAGTTGATAATAAAAATCAAATTGTCGAGTTTTTCCCGGGAGGCCATGGTGATCGCCCCTAACGATTCCGGCTCATCAACTTCGCCGTCGCCCATGAAGACAACGACCTTTTGATCGGACGGGGCTTTAAGGCCGCGGTCCTCGAGATACCGGATAAACCGGGCCTGATAAATGCTCATAATCGGCGCCAACCCCATCGAGACCGATGGGTATTGCCAGAAATTTGGCATAAGCCAAGGATGCGGATACGAAGACAGCCCGCCGCCGGATTTTAATTCCCGCCGGAAATTCTCGAGCTGTTCCTGGGGAAGCCGGCCTTCCAAAAAAGCCCGGGCGTAAACGCCTGGGGAGGCATGTCCCTGAAAAAAGACAATGTCCCCGGGATGCTTATTATTTTTGGCCCGGAAAAAATGGTTAAAGCCGATTTCAAAAAGGGTGGCCGCCGAAGCGTAGGTCGAGATATGCCCGCCGATACCGTTTTCATTTTTATTGCCGCGGACAACCATGGCCATGGCGTTCCAGCGGATAAAACTTTTTATGCGCCGCTCGATTTCCCGGTTCCCGGGGAAGGGCGGCTGCTTTTCGACCGGAATGGAATTGATGTAAGGGGTATTGAGCCCGAAAGGGAGTTGAATCCCGGCCTGCTGGGCGCGGATTTTGAGCTGTTGAAGAATATACTGAACTTTTAAAGGAGATTCGTTCTCGATAAGGTAATTTAAGGAGCTGAGCCATTCCTGGATTTCGACGTCGTCGATTTGCACGTGGTTCTTGCTTTCATCAAGACTCATGGACAATTCCTTTTTAATGGTTTTTAAAACGAATACCCTAAAAATCACCGCGAATTTAATTTCGGCGTGACATTGTATTATGGAACAAAGGCGTCTGCAAGGAGATTTTCAAGTGGGGAGCCGGCAAGTTGTCAGATTCTTGGTTGGGGACGCAGGCGGTATAATTTCATGGGCCCGATATCCAGTTTTAGGCAATCGCGATGCCAGTCTTCGATAAGCCGTTCCCCGATAAATTTAATTTGAAAATGTTCTTTCATGAATTGCGGGAATTTTAAGTTCGGATTATAGCCCAAAAGCCCTGTCCCGGTGACATAGATAGGGACATTGCTGGCAAAATCACGGTCGAGGTCCTCTTTGAATCTTTCCAGCGCGTGTGGATCGATGGCAAAGAGGCTCACGGGAGGATATATGGCGGTTCTGTGCCCGTAATGTTCGATGAAAGATATATTGTCCCGTTCAATGATTTTGGCATTGGGTTCGGTGTTCTGGCCGACCCATCGGTAGTAATCCGGCATAAGGGCATACCGATGGCGGAATGCAAGGATTGGGAGAATATTTTTTAACATTGAGCAAATAGTGACGATGAGAATTAGATAAATACAAATTTGCCACCAGCGAGGTTTCTGTTCAGGGAGGGAGTTCAAGATATATCCCATGATAATAATGAGAGGTAACGAGGCCACGACAAAGAAGCGAGGGGCGGCATAGACGAAATTTCCCAGGATAAGGAGGGGCGTGATAAACCAGAATAATAAAAAAAAGAGTTTTAGTCGGTCCCTCAATCCCAAAATTAAAACCCCCATGGTGATGTTAAAAACACCCGAATAAGAAAACGATTCATTTAAATCGTTGAGGATTCTTTTCATCGGGCTCGAAAACATTCCCTGAAAAGATTCGATCACATGATAATGGAAGAATTGCGTGAAATTCTGTGAGGCATGAATGGGGTTCTGTTTCAGCAACAGCGGGATAAAAAATACAAAAATCGTAATGGCCGTTACCGCCCAAAAACCGGTAAGGTGTTTAAGAGAGGAGAGGAGGTCTTTCCCTGTTCTTCTTTTGAAAGTAATGGTTATCAATAAGAAACTTAGAGGAATAGTCATCACCAGCATTTCCTGCAGTCGACTGGCTCCCATAAAGCCCATAAAGATGGCGCTCCAGATAAAATTTCGTCGTCGGCTTGTCTCTTTATAATCCATCAGCCAGCACAAGCTGATTAAAAGAAAAAACAGGGCCGGTGTGTGCGTGTTGCCGTAAACCGAGATCGCCAGAAATATAGGGAAGACTGAAAATAGTATCGATGCGATAAGGGCGGTCCCTGGGTTGAAAAGTTTTTTAGTAAAATAGTAGAGGGCGGGTACGCAAAGAGAGCTGATCACAACGCTCATCAGGTTTGTCCCTATGACGGGATCAGAACAAGAAAAGATTTTGGTGAGCCCGATAAAAACCGCGCTCAAGAGGACCGTCAACGGAAAGCCCGGTCCGGAGAAGTAATGAAGTTGCCCTTCGTTTAAGGTTTTTTCAGCGAGTAGGGCCAGATTGAGCGTGTCCGTGTGAAATGGCCCTTTACTGATAAGGGAAAGACGGAGAAGAAAGCTGAACAGAAAAAGAAGTGCGAGAATAAGGAGAGTTTTTAATTTTTTCATTAATGGAGAATCAGTGCGGAAGGAGAGATTTGAACTCTCAAGGGTTTCCCCATACGCTTCTGAGACGTACGCGTATACCAAATTCCGCCACTTCCGCATTCAAGTCGTCAGCTATCAGTTTTCAGCTTTCAGCGCTGATGGCCGACGACTGATAGCTGACAGCTCAGTAAAAACAACCCAAGTATACTGAACGCGGTTGGACATGTCAATTAGTCGCTTTATTTCTCTAAAAGACATTGTTATAATACCGCGCTTTTAAAAAAAATATCTATGGCGACTTTATCATTTCAGACAACCATTTCCGCTGTGGTTCAAATTTTATTGATGGGATTCTGCGGATACGCCTTGGTCAAGTTTAAAAAACTTGATGAGCCGGGGCTTAATCTGTTGACGCGGCTGTTGATCCTTTTTTTTCTGCCGCAATTTATGTTTTATCATCTGACGCACAGCTTCCGGTTTGAGACTTACCCCAATTGGTGGCTATTTCCCATCATTGGTTTTTTGTTGGTCATGGGCGGTGGACTGGTCAGCTGGGGAATTCTGAGTGTATGCCCGAGCATTCAACATAAACGTGAATTCATGGCGCTGACGATCTTTCAAAATTCGGGGTATATTCCTTTCTTGGTCGTTAGCGCGATTTTTACCGGCGAAGTGGCCCAGCGGCTATATGTTTATATTCTGCTTCTTCTCATTGGATTTAATTTGTCGATGTGGTCGCTGGGCGTGTGGTTGATCGCCAGGGGCAAGGGAAAAAATTTTACCATGCAGAACCTTTTTAATCCGCCATTGTTGGCGATGGTGATTTCACTGGTCATCATCGCCCTGGGAATTCATCAGCATATCCCCCCGGTAGTCAACGGCCCTCTAAAGATGTTTAGTGATTGTGTCTTGCCTATGGCGATGATTGTCGTGGGCGGAAATCTCGCTCAGGTGAAGTTAGAGGCGGTGAACAAAGGGGAATTGCTGACGGTGGTCTTGGTCAAACTGATTGTCTGTCCGCTTATCGCGCTTGTGGCCGTTCTCGTGTTGAATTTGGATTTCCTTATGGGATTTTTGGTCGTTTTGGAAGCGGTTGTGCCCAGCGCCGTGACACTGTCGATCATCGCACGGTATTATACTATTGAACAGAAATTCATCACGCAGGGAATATTTTTTACCCATCTGGTCAGTCTTATCACTATGCCGGCGTTTTTGATGTGGTATGTTTACTTGATGAGATAACATGGAACCCAAAACCATCGCCACCAATAAAAAAGCTTTCCGCGATTACAACCTCGAAGCCACCTGGGAATGCGGCATCGCCTTAAAAGGGGGCGAAGTCAAATCGCTACGTAGCGGCGATGTGAACTTTACCGACAGCTTCGCGCTTGTGGAAGGCGGCGAGGTGTTTCTTTATAACCTGCACATCGCGCCCTACGCGCAGGCGAGTTATTTAAACCTCGAGCCCGACCGCAAGCGCAAGCTTTTGCTCCACCAAAAGGAGATCGAAAAGATTTATGGCCTGACCACCCAGAAAAAGCTTTATCTGATTCCCACGAGAATTTATTTTAACAAGAGAGGCTTGGCTAAAGTGGCGATCGCCCTCGGCCGGCCGAAGAAGTTGTACGATAGACGGGAAGATATCAAGAAAAGAGATGTGGAAAAAGAGTTGAAAAGGACTGTGAAATCATATAAATCTAAAACGTAAAATGATTATTTACGAAGAAATATTCAATGAGTTTCAAACCCAAAAGGTTAAATATGTGATTGTCGGCGGCCTTGCCGTAAATCTTTTGGGGTCGTTGCGTAGTACGGCGGATTTGGATTTGTTGGTTGAGTTAAGCAACAAAAACTTGGCCAAAATTGTTGCCATCCTTAAAAAGCGCGGTTACCGGGTCAAGCAGCCTGTAGACCCGATGGGTATTGCCGATAAGAAAATAAGAGAGGACTGGATAAAGAATAAACACATGAAGGCATTTAATTTTTATAAAGGCGAGCGTTTCTGGGACGAAGTGGATATCATTATTGATTCGCCGGTGACTTACGCGGCTGCCAGGAAAAATGCTATACTTGTCTCGGTCGGTCATTTGAAGTTGCCGGTCATTTCGATCGATGATTTGATAAAGATGAAAAGAAGGGCCAATCGGGATGTGGATAGATTGGATATTAAACAGTTGTTGGACATAAAAAAAATGCGGGGGCAAAGATGATATCCAGATGGGAGACAGATGAAGAGCGGCTTAAGAAATTTATGAGGATATCCCCCAAGAAGAAGCTTGAGTGGCTGCGGCAAATGAATGAATTTCTTCGTCGGTCCTCTAGCCGAGACATTGCCAGGATACGTCGAAAATCGCGGTTGGGCTAGGGGTGGTTGGTTTAAATAGAAAATTTGCCTTAACGCAGATCATCAGTTATAATTTCCCAGATATTTGAATCGTTCTTTTTCATACGCCATTTTAGCTGTCAGCAATCAGCGTTCAGCTTTCAGATTTTTTAAGCTGAAAACTGATGACTGACAGCTGACGACTGAAAGCCTATCGGGGGTGACATGGTCTCGACTTAGGTTTTACAGTTTATAGGTGGCATGCCGGGGAAGCTTGGTCGGCCCCGTTAACAATCCAAGCAAAAATCAAACGCTAACGACACACAGTTAACGTACGCGGACTTTGAGAGAGGGACTCAAAACGAGGCTCCGATCGAAAATGTTCCGCAAGCAGTCGTCGCTTAATTAAGTGACGCCCTCTTGTCAGCTTCGCCTGTGAGTTGAATAGGAGGACACTAGCAGGCTGGTCGTGAATTTTGCTTCTAAATTCATGGCGAGATTTTAAGAAGCTAATTTCACCGGAGTCCTGTTTGTTCCGACGCACCAACGGTGACGTTGGTGATCGGAATCCCGACCCCTGAAAAGGACGTTGGGACCGGAAGACGGTGAAGTGAATTTTCAAGAAGACAAACTACGCATGTAGATGCTTATAAGCTGGAACCCAAGGACCCGGGTTCGATTCCCGGCACCTCCACCATGGTTCGACGTCGCTCACCATTCTACCTCAAATAGTACGGTTCCCTTGGGAAAGGCAAAGTCCTGAGCGGAGTCGAAGGGCACCTCCACCAGCCTTCGCCAAGGCTACGGCTGGTTTCTCCATCACTTCTAAATTCGTTTAAAATCTTTCCCTTGATGCCTGGCAGGTTTCCTGTCATGAATAAGACGTCCCGGCTAAGAGTGGCGGGCTTAGGGCCAGGAAAATAAGACTGGAAAATAAGTTTGATAAAGTTGTTATAAACGAATAAAATAGCCCTCACCGGCGGGAGACCGGTCTAAGCCCAGGCGGGCGGGGCGAAGCTTAAACTTAAACGAAAGGAGCTGGAAAGTGGGTATAGTAAAAATTATTTGTTGTCTTATTTTGCCTCCAGTCGCCGCGTTTTTACAGGTCGGAGCTACTAAACACTTGTGGATTAATATCATTTTAACTTTACTGGGTGGGATTCCAGGCGTCATCCATGCCTTCTGGCTTGTGCTCACCAATCAGCAAGCCGCGAAATAAATTTTTTTTCTCAAACAACCACCCCCCGCTTATGGCGCGGGGTGGTTTGTCTTCCGCCTAAAAGCAGGAAAAAATTTCATGAGACTTTTTTTAGCGTTGGGTTTGGTAGGGTGGTGTTTGACGGCTCCGGCTAACGCTACGGAGATAAAAAATCCGGTAAACTCCAATTCCAAGACAGAGTTAGCCACGTTCGCGGGCGGGTGTTTCTGGTGCATGGAGCCATTTTTTGAAAAAACCCGGGGGGTGATGTCGGTGGTCTCGGGGTATACGGGCGGCCATAAAATCAATCCCACCTATAAAGAGGTTTCTTCTGGGGCCACGGGGCATTATGAGGCCATTCAAGTCACGTTTGATCCAGCTTTAGTCAGTTATGATAAGTTGTTGAACATTTTTTGGTATAACGTCGACCCTACCGATGACGGCGGGCAGTTCGTGGATCGCGGAGGGCAGTACCGCACGGCGATTTTTTATCACAGCGAAGAACAAAAGCGTCTGGCCGAAGATTCCAAGTCGAAACTCGCCGCCGCGGGGCGTTTTAAGAAACCGCTCGTGACCCAGATTGTTCCTGCGTCCGCTTTTTATCCTGCTGAAGATTATCATCAGGACTATTACAAAAAAAATTCACTGCCGTATAAAGTTTATCGTTTTAATTCCGGTCGCGATCAATTTTTGAAGAAAATTTGGAGAAAAGAGATGAAAGACTGAAAAGACTGAAAAATGTGGCGAAAGACACGGCAGCAAAATCTATAATACTTACAACTTAAAAAGGAGGTGGGGTATGGCAACTTATTTTTTGATCGGTAAATACTCGCAACAGGCTTTAGGGGGCATCAGTGCCGATCGGACGAAAAAGGCGGCGGCCGCCATCGAGAAACTCAGCGGCAAAATCAAATCCATGCATGCGCTTTTAGGCGATAAGGATTTGATTTTTGTCGTGGAACTCCCCGGCATTAAGGAGGCCATGAAAGCGTCGATGTCTCTGGCGAAATTGACTGGTATTTTCTTTAACACGTCCGAGGCGGTTTCGATCGAGGAATTTGACAAGCTGGCGAAAGACGTTTCATAAGGAAAGAAAAAAGACGCGTTCTTTTGCCAAACAATGAAGAATACTATTTGTCTCATTGGTATCGGTGAGATGGGCGGAGTTTTTGCCCGGGGATTCTTGCGCGTTGGGTTTCCGGTCTATCCCGTCACGCGGGGGGTCAATTTAAAAGCGGCGCAAGAAGAAATTCCCGATCCTCTTGCGGTGGTCGTGGCCGTTCGGGAGAATGAACTGGCGGAAGTTTTGCAGAAAATCCCTGAAGATTGGCGCGACCGGCTGGTCCTTCTCCAGAATGAATTATTACCTCACGATTGGCAGGCGCACAATATTATTAACCCGACGGTCATCTCGGTCTGGTTCGAGAAAAAACATCCCCTGGATTACAAGGTCATCATCCCTTCTCCGGTCTACGGGCCCAAGTCCCAACTTGTTAGTGAAGCGTTGGTCTCTTTAAAAATTCCCTGCAAGGTTTTAAGCAACCAAGAGGAATTGCTTTTCGAATTGGTTTTAAAAAATATTTATATCCTTACTATCAACATTGCCGGTCTTGAGGTCGGCGGCACGGTGCGCGAACTCTGGACCAGCCATCAGCCATTGGCACGCGCGGTCGCCGATGATATTTTGGATATCCAATTTGGACTGATCAGAAAAAGTTTTGACCGTGAGCAGCTTATTGCCGGGATGGTCAAGACCTTCACCGGGGACTGGGAACATAAATGTCTAGGGCGCACTGCACTTGCGCGTTTAGAGCGTGTCCTTCAGCAAGCCGATGAGGTGGGGTTAAGTGTTAATAAATTGAGGGGAATTTCTGCAAATCAGAAAGCTCAAGCGAAATGAAATTTTTTTTTAAATCCATCGTGGGTGGAATTTCGATTGTTTATCTTTTTTTGGTCGTTGGGCTTTCTCTGGCACCGTGGTGGCCGGCGTCCTTATGGTGGCTGGCCAATTGCTTTCAGGTGCTGCCTTTGTGGATTTTGCTTGTGGGGGCAGGGTGGTTGTTGTTTTTAAGTCTTTTGTTGGGGGACGGGAAGGGATGTTTCATTAATTTTATGTCGGGAGTGATGATTGTTTTTTTTGTGATGGGATTTCACTGGCCGGTCACTTCTAAAACGTTGCCAAAAGATTTAGAAAAATTCTCACTCAAGGTTATGAGCATTAATATTGGCGGCCGGTCGGATTTAAAGTCACTTTTAAATTATATTGAGCAAACAAATCCAGAGGTAATTGCCTTTCAGGAGACAGAAGGCCCTACCCAGGAATTTTTGCTGCAGAACTTGCCTTCGATGGGATGGGAGGTTGTGTTTAAGGAGCAATTGGGATTAGCGAGCCGTTTCCCCATCCTCGAATCAAATTACAGAAACCGGCGGATGTTTGGCGATTGGGGGGCGGTGGTGGCGTATTTTGCTTTGAAGGTTCATCAGGGGATTGTTTACATTTTTAATGTGCATTTGGAAACGCCGCGTGATGGAATTGAGGCGCTTATGTCTGAGAAAATCGCCGGTATTGCCGAGATGAAGAGAGTGACAGCGGTTCAGGAACGCGAATCATTTTTGGCGGCACAATGGTCGAAGGAATTTACGCCCTTGGCGGTCGTTGGCGATTTTAACATGCCTATTCAAAATCCGCTGTTGCAGCAATATTGGGGGCATTTGCGAGATGCTTTCTCCCAACAGGGAAAAGGTTTTGGTTTTACCAAATACACGCGCTGGCATGGCGTGCGCATCGATCATGTTTTGGTCGATAAAAATTGGGCTGTGCGCACTATCGACGTGGGGCCGGATATTAAAGGCGATCACCGGCCTGTACTGGCGGTTTTAAGTTTTATTGGCCAGCTAACCCAGTTTCCGGCCGCCCAAAAATCAGAGGAGAGGCCGGTCAGCCCGCAAGAGGCTTTAATTTATGAAGACTTTGAGAATTCTTTTGGACGGTTTGTTTCCGAGTTCAAGACCGAATTAGAACTTTACAGTAATTTGAGGGAACGCGCAGGGAAGGCTCTGAAAGTGCAAGGTCGTGGCGTCATGCAAGATTTATGGGCCGGGGTTATTTTTGAGTCGTGGCCCCTTGAGCGTTACGCGACGGTAAAATTTTCCTACAGAATTCCCGCCGGTCTCGCGTTGGGGTTACGTGTCCAGACACAGTGGGAAGATTGGGTCTGTCTGGGAGGCACGTCTGAATTTGTCTGCCCGGCCCAAAGTGTTCCCAATCCGTATCCGCTTATTGCCGACGGCGCCTGGCATGAGGCGACCTTAAACGTTCGAGAATCCGTTCAAAGACTTCTGCCGGGTGTTAAGAACCTTAAAAGCTTCCAATTTTTTATTCCCTTCAACCGCTACCAGGGTGATGAATTCCTGGTAGATGATTTTGTGATCACCCAATAAATTTGCTGCGTTGGGAAATGTTTCGATTATTTCAGATTTAATTTGTGCGGATCGAAACGCAGTCGGCGTAGCCTCGGGGCCATAAGGGCGGTGGCCCCGACGACCAAAAGGGTGATGCCGCCTCCGACCCATACGCAGGGGACGGTCCCGATGAAGTGGGCCAAGAGCCCGCTTTCGAAGGCGCCGATTTCGTTGGAGGCGCCGATGAATATCCAGCTCACCGCCGAAATCCTTCCCCGCATGTGGTCGGGAGATAAGAGGCGCACGATCGAGCGGCGGATCACCATGCTCACCCCATCAAACAAGCCGCTAAAAAATAACGCTGCCACCGACAATAGAAAGTTTTTTGAAAAGGCGAAGACGATGATGCTCACCCCGAACCCGGCCACGCACAAGAGTAAATTTCGTCCGGCGTGGCTAATCGGCGGATGGCGCGTCGAGTAAAGCATAATCAACAGCGCCCCCACGGCGGGTGCGGCGTTGAGGATGCCTAAACCTTTGGCCCCCACGTGCAGAATGTCCGTGGCGAAAACCGGCAAAAGCGCGACCGCCCCGCCGAACAACACCGCGAATAAATCCAGCGCCATGGATCCGACGAGGGCTTGTTCCCCAAAAACAAATTTTATCCCGAGGGAAATACTTTTTAAGAGGGGTTCTTTTGCGTGGAGTTGTGGCCGGGGTTTAGGGGCGATCAAACCGACGCAGAACCAGGAAAGGGCGAACACGGCGGCCAAAATAAAATACGTGACGGGCGCTCCGTAAAGATCATACATAAACCCCACTAGCGCCGGGCCGATGATTGAACACGACAGCCAGCTGCTACTGATCCAGGAGGCGGCGTTGACGGTCAATTCTTTGGGGACGACCTGGGCTTCAAAGGCCGTCGCAGCCGGGTCGGAAAAACCCCGCGCGACGCCGGCCAGAAAAATGACCGCGTAGAGCGCAAGGACATTGGTATCGGGATTAAGAGAAATTAAAGCCAACAAGATGGCGCTAACAACAGAAACCGCCCGGGTGATGAGCAAGATTTGCCGCCGGTCGTAATGGTCGGCGACATAGCCGCCGAACAAGGACAACGAAATCGCGGGAATAGCCTCCACCAGTCCCAGCCAGCCCAACGCCAACGGGCTGTGGGTCAATTTGTAAATTTGAAAGCCGATCACAACCGCCAAAGCGCGGTTGGCCAGGGTGAAAAATGCCGTCGATCCGATAAAATAACGGATCTCAGGGAGCTTTAAAGCCTCCATGGCCTCGTGGGGTTTGACGGTTGAAGACATTTTGTATCCTTTGGGTTGGAGTTGGAACTTTAATACAGGACGAAAAGATTGTCAAAACAACTTTTGCCAAAAATTTTGCTGGATTTTCATACAAATTTTAAATGTTTTTGCGATAATAAACCGCCCCAATAAATATTTTGAGGTATAAATTATGATCCTTTCCGACATTTCCATTCGTCGCCCGGTATTCGCCTGGATGCTCATGGTGGGGCTGATGGTGTTTGGTTTCATCAGTTTCCAGAGACTTGGCGTTAGCCGTCTGCCGGACGTTGACTACCCGGTGGTCTCGATTCGTCTCGCCTGGGAAGGGGCTGCGCCGGAAGTCATGGAAAGCGACGTGGTCGATATTGTTGAAGAGGCGATTACCACCGTGCAAGGGCTCCGGGATATTTCTTCATCCATTCGTCAGGGCCAGGCCACGGTGACTGTTGAGTTGAACTTAGGCCGGGACATCGACGTGGCTGTCCAGGAAATCCAATCTAAACTCGCCCAGGCGCAACGGCAGCTCCCCCACGAGATAGACCCTCCGATCGTCACCAAAACCAACCCCGAAGACCAGCCGATCATGTGGCTTACCGCCACCGGGAATATTCCTTTAAGAGATTTGATGGATTATGTGCAGAACCACCTGGAAGACCGTTTCGCGACGGTGGACGGGGTGGGGGAAGTTTTCTTAGGAGGGTTTGTCGAGCGTAATTTGCGCGTTTGGATTGACGCTAAAAAGTTGGAAGAATTTCAATTGACCGTTCAGGATGTGATTAACGCGATCAGGGGCGGGCACATGGAGGCGCCGGCCGGACGCATTGAATCTTTGGAAACGGAACGCAACGTCCGGACGATGGGGGAAGCCAGGAGCGTTGAGGAATTTGAAAATATTCCGATTTTGCGCCGCGGTGGCCAGCCGATCTTTAAACCGATTTTCCTCAAAGACGTCGTTAGCATTGAAGACGGCCTGGCGGATATCCGGCGGATTTCCCGTTCCAACGGCAAGCCTTCCGTGGGCTTAGGGATGCGCAAGCAGCGTGGTGTCAATGAAGTTGAAGTCGGGGAACGGATTTTAAAGCGTCTTGAGGACGTCAAAAAAGAATTGCCTTCGGGGATTGAGCTGAATCTGAACGTCGACCGCACCCAGTTCGTCAAAGAATCCATCGAGGAATTGAAATTTACCCTGTTGCTGTCGGCCCTGGTGACTTCCTTTGTCTGCTGGTTATTCTTAGGGTCGCTGACGGCCACGGTGAATGTTTTGCTGGCGATCCCCACCTCTATTTTGGGGACGTTTATTTTTGTCCATTTTTTGGGTTTTACCTTAAACACTTTTACGATGTTGGCTTTGTCGCTGGCCATCGGGATTGTGGTCGACGACGCGATCATGGTTTTGGAAAACATCGTCCGTTACCGCGAAAAGGGGCTGGATAAAATCAGGGCGGCGAGCACAGGCACGCGGCAAATAGCTTTCGCGGCCATGGCCACGACAGCGGCCATCATCGCCATCTTTTTGCCCGTGGCGTTTATGAGCGGGATTATCGGAAAATATTTTTATCAGTTCGGGCTCACGATTTCGGTGGCGGTGGCGATTTCGCTGTTGGAGGCCTTGACCTTAACGCCGATGCGCTGTTCGCAGTTTTTGGAAATCGGCGAACGGCAATCGAGCATCGGAGCAAAGATCGACAGACTTTTTCAGCGGCTGTCCGGTTTTTACCGCCGGAGTTTAAAATGGGCTTTGGACCACCACAAATTCGTCGTGATCGGGTCGGTTATTATATTCGTGGCCTCGTTGCTTTTTATGAGATTTTTACGTAAAGAAATGGTCCCCCCGCAAGACCAGAGCATATTTTTCTGCCGCCTGCAGGCGCCGGTGGGATCGTCGATGGAATTTACCAATGAACGTTTTAAACTGGCCGAGCAGTTTATCCAGAGCCGGCCGGAGGTGTACCGGTACATGAGCGCTATCGGAGGGTTCGGTGGCGGAGAGGTCAACAGCGGACAGATATTCGTCGTTTTAAAACCCATGCGTGAGCGGCCGGTGGTCGAACCTTACAAAAAGCGTCCGACGCAAAAAGACATCATGGCCTATTTCCGTAAGGAATTAAGTAAGATCCCCAATCTTAAAACCGTAATTCAGGATCCATCTTTGAGTGGTTTCTCAGCGCAAAGAGGTTATCCGATCGAAATGACCATCTTGGGCCCGGACCGTGATAAATTAAGCGTCTTCAACGAGGAGATCCAAAAGAAAATGGAAGAAAGCGGATTGATGGTCGACGTCGACAGCAACCAGGAGAAGGTCACGCCGGAAGTTCGTATTTACCCTGACCGTCAGAAGGCCCTAGAACGGGGCGTGAGTGTCGACGCAGTCGTTCAGACAGTCAACGCGCTGATTGCCGGCGAACGTGTGGCCAAATACACGAAAGATGGTCGAAGGTATGATGTCCGCGTGCGATTAATTCCCTCCCAGCGCAGCCGCGCGGAAGATATTCAAGAGTTATGGATCTGGAACAACCGCGGTGAAATGGTGCAGTTAAAAGATTTCGTGACGATCGATGAAAAAGCCACCCCCGTGACCATCAACCGCCGCAGCCGCGAGCGGGCCATCGTTGTCCAGGCTAACGTGGCTCCCAACAAGTCTCAAGCCGACGCTATTGAGGCGGCGCAGAAAATCGCCAAGGACGTTTTGCCGGACCGTTATCACGCCGTGTTCGGCGGTAGCACGCAGACCTTTAAGGAATCATTTTCTAGTCTCAACTTTGTCCTCTGGCTGGGGATCCTGGTGGCGTACATGATATTGGCGTCGCAGTTTAACAGTTATAAAGACCCGGTTATTATTTTATTGGCATTGCCTTTCAGTATCACCGGAGCGTTGGGGGCGCTGTGGCTGACGGGCCAGTCGTTGAATATTTATAGTTTTATCGGAATTATTTTGTTGATGGGGTTGGTCAAAAAGAATTCCATTCTTCTGGTAGATTTTACCAACCAGCTGCGTTATCAGGGAAAGCCGACGAGAGAAGCCCTGCTCGAGGCCTGCCCGGTGCGGCTGCGGCCGATCCTGATGACTTCGATGGCCACGGTTGCGGCGGCGATCCCGCCGGCGCTCTCTTGGGGACCTGGGTCTGAGGCCCTGACCCCGATGGCCGTCACGGTGATCGGGGGGATTATCGTATCTACGTTATTGACGCTTTTTGTTATTCCTTGTGTTTATGAAGTTTTAGCCCGCTTCGGGAGACAGAAACTGGAAATTGTTGAACTTGAGGAAACACCGTCCAGTTCGAAAGCCGTTTAGATGGAGGCCCTGGAAGCCTCGATGGTGACTAAAAAAATGTGTAAACAGTTATTTAAATATGCCATACTTTTACCAAGTACCACGACAAACAAAACTGTCGGGCTACAAGGCATCGGGGGACTTCCCCCGATGCCTGCTTTGTAATAGGGGGAAATTTTATATGGACGGAACTGTTTTCAAAATGAAGTTTTTATCTGGCAGAGGGCCAGGACAGAGGAAAAATTATGTGGGGACCCGCGGCCTGACGATGGTTGAAATCCTTCTGGCCACCCTTATTTTGTTGCCGCTCTTTACCCTGGGGATGCAGACATTTATTAAATGCATAGAGTTAAGCGATATGGCCAAAAATTCTTCTTTAGCGGTGGCGGCGGTTAAAAATCGGGTCACGGCCATAGAAAATACGGCCTATGATCAGATTTTCGGGACGTATAACAATACGACGTTTACGGCCAATGGCCTGACAGGGACGGGGAAAACCTATATCGACAATTCCAACCCCGATCATCTGGTTGTCGACATTTCATTTAGCTGGCGGGAGTTGAACGGCCGGGTGATTGGGGAGGACAAAAATCTGAACGGACTTCTAGACGCGGGTGAAGATTTAAACGCCAACGGCCAACTGGATTCCATTGTTAAGGTAACCACACAGATTTATGAAAAATAGAGTAAAAAATAGGCAACATGTCGATTCGCAAAAAGGTTTCAGCCTGACGGAAATCCTCGTTGTCACTTTGTTGTTTTCGATTGTTCTGACGGCGGGGTCGATGGTTTTTCTGGCCGGACAGAACGCGTTTTCTTTTACCGCGGCGCGCGCCGACTTGTTGGAAAACGCCCGTATCATTCTGCAAAGGATTTCTTTTGAGTTACAGGGATCGGGCCGGGACGATAACGGCAATATGAAGGTGACTATTTTAGAGGGGACCGGCTTTAACGGGACGGATGTTTTGAGATTTTCCGTGCCCTTATGTGTTTGCGGGGTCAGCCCCATTGACGCGAATGGCAACGTGAGCCGCTGGGGGGCGCCGCTTTTGTGGGGGCAGGCCGGCTGCAGCGATGATTATCCGGTCAATAACCTGGGGAAAGTGGATATCTGCCATTTGCCGCCGGGGAACCCCAATAATATGCAAGATATCAGTGTCAGCGTGGACGCCGTTAAAGCGCATTTGGCCCATGGCGATTATCTGGGGAATTGCGGGAGTTGCGACACGAATACATATCCCAACCGAACCATTGAATATCGGATGGACAGTAACGGTCAATTGCTGAGGCAAATTTTGGACACGAATAACGCGGTTATTAATTCGGTGGTCTTTGCCAAATACATGACGGATTTTCAAGTGAGTTTCAAGGCCGGACAAACCGTGGTGACGCTGACGGTAGAGATGGGTACAAAGGCCTCGACCAATCGCAGTGTATCGATTTCCAGCGTCTGGGATGTTCTCTTAAGGAATAGCGGGTGAGATATGAAAATGAATCATGAACCAAAATTTTGCTGTTGCAAAATCCGGGATGAAAAGGGTGTGGCTTTAATTTTCACCTTACTTTTTGTGGTGATTTTGATGGCCATCGCGGGTATTTTTGTCCTGCGGATTGTCCACGAAGCCCGTATGGCAGCCTTGGAGCGTGAATTGACCAAGACATTTTATGCGGCGCAAGGAGGGGGCGAGGCTGCTCTCGAAGAGGTGGAAGTCCTTATTAACACTTATTTGCAGGACACGATTTCCAGTGCCAGCCCGAGCGGGGTCATCAATAACGCCAAAGCTAAGGTCAATACCAGCGATGGGATCGGTTGGCTGGTTTACGCGGTGCGTAACAACAATGTCCCGGTTTTGTCGCAGAATGGGGAAGAGGCCAGCTATACAGCGGCGGGATCACTGGGGGCCACGGATTATTCGTACAATATTATTTTTTCTGAAAAAGGCGACCCAAGTAGTGTCGGGACGGACGCGTGGGATTTTCCCTACAGTTTCCGCATCGAAAGTGCCGGGACCAGCGGGAGCGTCAACAGCACCGTAACGCTTTATGGAGATTTTACCGTGCGTGTCCAGCGGGATAACTTCGCCAAGTTTGCGCTTTTTACCAACCGCCAGCAGATGCCCAGCGGAACGAACGTCTGGTTTACGGATAAAACAAATTTTTTTGGGCCGGTCCATACGAACGACCGTTTCAATTTTGCGTTAAACCCCAGCGGGACGTTTGAAGAGCTCGTCACGCAGTATCAGCCAACGGCCCGTTTTTATAATAATGGATCGTCGATTCTGCTCAACGCGGATGCCAACGGCACCATCGACGTGCCCATTTTTGAAGATGATTTTAACCGCAGCGCCGGACAGATTACGCTCAATTCCGCGACGGAAGAGGCGGACATGATCTCGCAGGTTAAGGGTAATAATAATTACAATAGTAATGGGATTTATTTTCCGGCGCAGGGCTCCACGCTGACCGGCGGCATATATGTGAGAGGCAATGCCACTGTGACTTTTTCGGTCAACGCCCAGGACCAGGCCGTTTACACCATCACCCAGGGAAGTTCGACTAGGGTGATCACGGTCGATCCCACGGCCAGCCAGACGCAGGTTTTTAATCCCAGCAATAACACGACCACAACGTATACCGGCCAGCCAGATGGGCAAGATGATGCGGGGACGATCATTTACGTGAGCGGAAACATTAACAGTTTTTCCGGAACGGTTCAGGAGGATACGGAGGTGACGGTCGCCAGCCGTGATAGTATTATCATCACCAATCACCTCAAATACACGGATTATACCCCTGGCTCCGGGACGGCGGGCCAGCCGGGGTACGTGCCGCCGACGGCTGAAGGGACAAAAAATTTGTTGGGCATCGTTTCCTGGAATGGGAACGTGCGTGTTGGGACATCGGCCCCCAATAACGTAGAAATTCATGGGACGGTCATGGCCGAGAATGGGATTTTTTCCGTCGATAATTATAACGATACCGGGGTGGGGCCCCGGGGCATAGCGACGCTCTTGGGGGGAGCGATCAGCGACAACTACGGGGCTTTTGGACAATTTAACGGTTCAACGGGACAAGCGACCTCGGGGTATGGGCGGAATTTCGTTTATGATAAGCGCATGCAGCTCGGCGAAGCCCCGCCGTATTTCCCAACGCTGGATACTTTTATCGCTTTTACCAACGATATCACGGATAAACTTGTCTGGCAGGACGGTGAATAATGGTCCAGAGGAATGATAAAAAAGTTCAGTTATGGTTGGTGATCGGGGTGGGGGTCTGTGTCCTATTTTATGCCGTTAACCACTGGCTCCTTAAGCAACTGGAGGACGTCCGGGAACAGATGACCGAGGAAATACCGGATAAGGGGCAAAAGCCGGTTCCCCAAAAAGAAGAGGACCCGCGGCGAGGAATTCCGGTGATTGATCCGCACAACGATCCCTTGGCCCCGGTCCATAAAAAGGTGAATCCCTTTAAGGCCGTTCAGCAAGAGCAACTGAAAAAAGAAACTGTTTCCGGAAAAATTTACGAGTTTCCGATAGAAAATGTCATCCTTCCGCAATAAACTTATCGATCATGGTTTTGTGCGTCAACCTCGTTGAGGTAATCTAGGTATGGTTTTTAAAGATCCCTGGATACTCCTTTTTATCCCCGCGATTGTTTTTGGGATCGTGATTTTTAAAAGACGGGCCAAAGACCCGACGGTGAGATTTTCATCGCTGACGCTTTTGTCCCACATGCGGGAGAATTGGAAGGTATTTTTAAACCGTCAGCGCCTGTGGATTCGTCTTGTGGCCATTATTTTGTTTATGCTGGCCCTGGCCGGCCCGAGGAAGGTTTTAGAAGAAACCAACGTGACCACAGAAGGTATCGATATTGTGCTGGCTTTGGATTCTTCGGGCAGCATGGCCGCCGAGGATTTCACCATCAACGGCCAGCGGATGAACCGTCTGGATGTCATTAAACAAGTTGTCCGGGAATTTATTGAACAGAGAAAGGCCGACCGTATTGGACTGGTGACGTTCGCGGGCTTGGCCTTCACCGTTTGCCCCTTGACGACGGATTACGAATGGCTCATGGCGAACTTAGAAAGGATTGAGCTGGGATTGATTGAAGACGGAACGGCCATCGGCTCGGGGATTAGCTCGGCGCTCGCCAGGCTCAAAGACAGCCAGGCCAAAAGTAAAATCATTATCCTTTTAACCGACGGGGTCAATAACGCCGGAAAAATTGACCCCCTAACGGCGGCCAAGGCTGCGCAGGCCTTTAAAATCAAGGTTTATACCATTGGCGCGGGGAGTAAAGATTTTGTCCCGTTCCCCGTCCAGGATCCGTGGGGGCAGAAATTTTATCAGAAGGTACGCATCGATTTGGATGAAAAGACCCTCAAGGAAATCGCCGAGACAACTGGTGGAAAATATTTTCGGGCGACCAATACCGAATCGCTGCGCAGTGTTTATCAGGAAATCGATTCGCTGGAAAAAACCAGGATCGAGCAGAAAGGGTATAAGGAGTACAAAGAGTTGTTTGGCCTATTTTTATTGGCGGGTTTGGGGCTGTTGTTGCTGGAAGCGGTTTTGTTTAATACGGTTTTATTGAAAATACCTTAATCGTGATTCGTGATTTGTGGATCGTGGTTCGTCAACATTTAACGAGCCACGATTCACGAACAACGAACCACCTCAAAATTTATGAAATTTGCCGATTTCCAAAATATCCATTTTTTCTGGCTGGTCATTCTCATCGCCATTTTTTGGGTGTGGGCGTACCGGTATAAACAACGCAGACTGGAAAAATTTGCCGAGCGCAAACTGTTGACAGAACTGGCTGCCAGTTTTTATCCGCAACGAGAAATCTTAAAACGCATTTTGATTGGGTTTGTTATGGTCTTCAGTATCCTGGCGCTCATGCGACCGCAGTGGGGTTATGAGTGGCAGGAATTGAAACATCAGGGACTGGATATTTTGGTGGCGATAGACACCTCAAAGAGCATGCTCACCGAAGACGTCAAACCTAACCGCCTTAAGCGCTCAAAACTGGCCGTCCAAGACCTGCTCAAAAAGCTTTCCGGCGACCGCATTGGGCTCATTGCCTTCGCGGGCACGGCTTTTAGCGTCTGTCCTTTGACCGTGGACTACGGCGGATTTTCCTTAAGTCTCGCCGACATTAATACCCAGACCGTCCCCGAGGGCGGGACCGACGTTGGCAGCGCCATCGCGCAGGCGCTGAAAGGTTATGAAAAAGTCCCTAACAAATATAAGGCCGTAATTATTATTACCGATGGAGAAAATCTTGAGGGGGACCCGCTGAAGAAAGCCAAAGAAGCCAAGGAGAAGGGGATTAAGATTTTTTGCGTCGGGATCGGGACCAAGGAAGGCGAGCTTATCCGGGTCCCCAACGATCAAGGCGGGCAGGAATTCTTGAAGGACAAAAACGGAAATTTCGTGAAGTCGCGTTTAAACGAGGATTTGCTGCAGCAGATCGCCCTTACGACGGACGGGGTTTATGTCCGGGCCAGCGGCGCGGAGTTTGGTTTCGATGTGATTTATGAGCGGCTTTCCCAGATGGAGAAACGCGAGATCAAGAGCACGATGGAGAAGCGCTACCATGAACGTTTCCAGTGGCCGCTGGGGGTGGCGTTGCTTTTTTTGATGGCGGAAACTTTAATTCCAACCAGACGCAAGGGCTGAGTATGAACTTTATTTCGCTCATAACTGTCCTATCTCTAATTATTATGATTCCGATTCAGTCGTGGGCTTCTCCAGGAAAAGACGTGAGGATTGGCAATAGACTTTATCAAAAAGGGAATTATGAGGGCGCCACGTTAAAATATCAGGAAGCGGCTAAGAAGGCCCCCAACTCCGACATCGTAAATTTTAACCTGGGGTCTGGATTTTACAAAAAAGGCGAGTATGATAAATCCCTTGAATATTTTCGTAAGGCCCTTTTAGGGAGTGATAAAATTTTACAGAGCCAGGCGCATTATAACCTGGCCAACGCTTTGTATAAATCGGGAATGGTCCGGGAAAATTCGGATCTATCGTCGGCGATCCAGTCCTTGGAAGAAGCGCTGACGCATTACGAAAAGAGGCTGGCCGACACGCCGAAAGATACCGACGCGCAGTTCAATTATGATTTTGTAAAGAAAGAATTGGAACGGTTAAAGAAAAAACAGCAGGAGCAACGGCAAAAAGAGCAACAGCAGAAATCGCAAGATGATCAGCAAAAATTTCAAGAACAACAGTCTCAAAATAACGCTGAACAGCAAAAAGCGGATCAACAGAAAGCTGATCAGCAAAAGTCTGAGCAACAGCAGTTACAACAACAAGACAACTTCGGACAACAAGCCAAAGAGGACCAGGGCCAACAAACACAATTAGAGGAAGATAAAGACCGCCAATCCAACCAAAAGAATACCCGGAAATCGGCATCAGCCCAACAGGAAAGCGGTGAAGGGCAAGAAGAATCTCAGGCTGGCTCCGGCGACGGAAAAGAGTTGACCCCGCAAGAAGCCAAGTGGCTTTTGGAGGGGTATGAGCAGAGCGAGGAGCCCAAGGGGCTTTTGCTGATGCGGGTGCGTCGCGGCGAGGAGCGGCCGGTGGAGAAGGATTGGTAATTGGGGAGAAAGGTCAGTAGGGGGCAAAGGGTCCAGGGTCAAGTAGCAAGGAGATTTTTCTTTGACCCTGGCGACATGCCCCTTGACCCTTTTGGAGAGCGAAGATGAAAAGAGCGGTTTGTTTAATTATAGTTTTACTTTTTTACCCGACGCCTAACCAAGTATCCGCCCAAGACGTTTCCTTCGAGGCTTCCGTTGATACCAAGCAAGTCCAGTTGGGGGCGAGTTTACAGCTGACCTTGACATTTACCGGCGTGCAAAACGTCCCGGCCCCGGATCTATCCCAGGCCATCGCCGATTTTGACGTCCAATACCTGGGACCATCGACGAGGATATCCATCGTTAACGGCCAGTATTCCAGTATGGTCGCCCATATTTATGTCCTTTCTCCGAACAAAATAGGAAAATTTCAGATCCCCCCTTTAAGCGTGAATATTTCCGGACAGACGTTGACCAGCGAACCCATTGATATCGAGGTGGTGGATACTCCGGTCAGCCATGCCCCACCGTTGTCCTCCCAGGGACAGGAAGATTCCCAGAACATCGCCAGTTTAGATGATAAAATTTTTTTGACGCTGGAAGCCGGTAAAAAACAAGCCTATCTCCATGAAAAAATTTCTGTGACCGTCAAACTTTTTGTGACGGGTCTCTCGGTGCGGGATATTCAGCTGCCGGAATTAAAACCGTTTGGCTTCGAGGCGGACCAATGGTCAAGGCCCCAACAGTACACCCAGACCGTCGGCGGGATTCAGTACCAGGTGGTGGAGTTTAATACGTTTCTTTCGCCCACGCGGACCGGTCCTCTGGAGGTGGGGCCGGCCAAGCTCATGTGCAGCCTGCTTTTTCGCCGTTCTCAGCGGCGTTCGCCTTTCGATCATTTCGACGATATGCTGGGTGGCGATCTTTTTGAAGATTTTTTCGGCGGCGTCCAAAAACGGGATATGGTGCTGCAGTCGGCGAATTTAAATGTGGACGTTTTAGAACTGCCTGAGGAGAATAAACCGAAAGACTTCTCCGGCGCGGTCGGGCAATTTGAGTTTAAAGCGCAAGCCAGTCCTAACCAGGTCAAGGCCGGCGATCCCATTACTCTAAGGCTGACGATCCAAGGGGAAGGGAATCTCAAGTCGGTCCAGTTGCCGGCAATCAAAGAAGATGAAAATTTCAAGGTTTACGACCCGCAGGTTAAAGAGGAGAACGGGACAAAAGTTTTGGAACAGGTTTTGATCCCCAAAACGGAAAAAGTGACCGAAATTCCCGCCTTGAATTTTTCCTATTTTGACACGCAGAGTTTAAGTTACAAAACAATTGCCCAGGGCCCGTTCCCGATAGAGGTGGCCAAGCCGGAAGCGACAGAAACCTTTAAAATCGTCGAGACGCCTCAGGAGGGAATGAAATCGCCTCTGGCGGAGTCGCTGGGGCGGGACATTGTTTTTATTAAGGAACATCCCGGCAATCTGCGGCCAATAGGTTCCCATGTTTACAAGAGCTTTTTGTTCTGGTGTCTGGTGATTTTTTCTTTGGTCGGGTTTGCCGTCACGCTGGTGGTTTTTCATCGTCAACAGCGGTTAAAAACAGACGTCGTTTATGCCCGTCGGTTAAAAGCGCCTCTAGCCGCGAAAAAAGGGTTGGCGGCGGCGCAGAAATTGATTGAGAAGGAAGACCCGCGTGAATTTTACGACGGTCTTTTCCAAACGCTTAAAGAGTATTTGGGGCATAAATTCCATCTGCCCGCCGGGACCATCAGCGTTGTGGAGATTTCCCAGCTTTTGAAAGCCAAGCGACAAGAGGCCCTCAGTGAAAAGATAAAAAGTATTTTTGATGAATGCGAAATGGTCCGCTACGCGTCCGCAACTGTGGACAAAACCAAGATGAAGGAGATATTTCAGAAGACCCAGGAGATCATCGACGCTTTAGAGAGGGTGAACGGATGAAATTTTTTCGTATATTTGTTTTTGTTTGTTTTGTCACCGGGATATTGGTTTCTCCGGTCTGGGCGGAAGTTTTTAACCCCACGGCCAAGTTCTACACCGCCGGCGTACAGTACAAGGACGGCCGTTACGCGGAAGCGGCCGCCAGTTATGAAGAAATTTTGGCCAACGGCTTGCGTAGCGGTGAGCTCTATTACAACCTGGGCAACAGTTATTTTAAAAGCGGACAACTGGGCAAGGCCATCTTAAATTACGAGCGCGCCAAACGGTTTATGCCCCGCGACGGAGATTTAAAGTCGAATGATGAGTTCGCGCGGACGCAGGTCCAGGGGTTTATCGATGGTCAGGGCAAATCATTTCTGGAGAAGATTTTGGCAAATTACGCCGATTATTTCACGGCCGACGAACTGGCGTTAGGTTTGTTATTTTTGGGAGGGCTGATGGGCTGTGTGTATTTGTTGAAACTCTTCTTTCATTGGCCTAGCCGGATAAGTTTTGCGGTCATGGCTGTGCTCTTGCTTCTGGCCGTTGTCCAAATCACCGCCTTGGTTATCAAGTTTTCCGCGCAAGAAAATCTCGCCGTTATCATCCAATCTGTCGATGCCAAATTCGAACCCACCGCAAAAGGGTCCGTCCATTTTTCTCTTCCCGAAGGCAATAAAGTCACCGTCCTTGAGCAGCGGTCCGATTGGGCCAAGATTCAGCGGCTGGACGGTAAGATTGGGTGGGCGGAGAAAAAGTCGTTGGAAAAGATTTAAACGGTTCAGGGGACAGTGTCCCCCAATTCCTCCTCGAAAATTTTATATACAATCAATTAAGGTTATTGGATAATGGCCCTATCTTCGGGACCGCATTAACGATGAAACATAAAATAACACCCGCCATCCAGGACTACCCCATTCTCCGGCGAAAAGTGGAGGAGGCCCTCTTGTGGGGCCAGAAAAAGATCGAAGAAGCCAAGGTGCAGACCTATTGGCAGACCGGGAAAATTATGGATGAGCATATTTTGCGTTATCAATCGCGCTCCGATCATTATGGCGAAGAGGTCATTGGCAAACTTTCTAGCGACATTCATGTCAGCACCAGCGTGTTGTGGCGGTGCGTTAAATTCGCCCGTTCTTTTAAAAAGATTGTGGCCGCGCGGCCACAATCTTTGCCGCGCCTCAGTTGGGCCCATTACCGGGAATTGATCACTGTCCCGGATGAAGAGACCCGCCTGGCCTTGATGACCCGGGCGGAGAAATCCGGCTGGACATCCCGCGAATTGGGTGAAAAAATCCGCCGGGAAATCAGGCCCGGTTCCCCCCAAAGCAAACCTTCGGAAACAAAATCTTTAAAGAAGTTGATCCCCAAAAAGGGCCGGCTTTACACCTACCGGCTGATTGCGCCGGATTCCCTCCACCAAGAAGACAACGAAGGGCTCTGGGTGGACTTAGGCTTCCAGGTCTACCGGCAGATGGCGGGAGTTTTCGCGTCGGGCGGCCGGTTCAAAGAGAACCAGATCATCGAGTCTTTAAAAAAAGACGGCGATTACGGCGTGAGCGCCACGACCCGCACCAAGGAGGATTTGTTTACGTACAAAGGGTATGTCCAGCGCGTGGTCGACGGCGACACGCTTTTGGTGAAGGTCGATTTGGGCTTTGAAACCCGCGTGCGCCAGTATCTGCGGCTGCGGGGTGTTGATGCGCCGGAGTTGATTACTCCCGAGGGCAAAAAGGCCAAGACCTTTGTCGAGCGTGAACTTAAAAAAATCCCTTTCATCATCCTCACCAGCTCGCGGTCGGATAAATACGACCGGTATCTGGCGGACATTTGGATTCCCTCGACCAACGACGCCTCACGAGATACGAACGATGATGTATATTTGAATCAGTTGTTGCTGGATGAAGGAATTGCACAAAGAGCACAGTAAGATTGTTCTTAGATTGCCAATCCAAAGTCGCCTCCGAAGGAATCTATTGGAACCAGGAGTTCCTCGGTGGTAGGTTAGCGGTGGCGATAAAAAGTTAGGTGTTGGGTCGATTAAATTTGTGTTGAAAATTTGTGTTGAAAATTTTGGAGCTTTCCCGAGTTTGTAGCAAAAAATTAATGTAACTCTTAGTGAGAAAATGGAACTGGTGACAATTTGTCACCGGTTCAAAACGATGAAACATTCCTCATCTCTCCCGTATGCTTTTACTGAGCATGGGGTCGCGATGCTGGCGAGTGTTTTGAAAAGCGATACAGCTATTAAGCTAAGTATTTTGATCGTTAAGGCTTTTATTAGATTGCGTGAAATCATTTCAACCCACAAGGAGTTGATTCGTAAATTGCAGGATTTGGAGCGAAAGATGGGACACCATGATGAGGAGATCAGATTGATTTTTGAGGCTATCCGGCAGCTGATGGCTCTGCCTCCGGAGACTAATAAAGAGCCTATCGGGTTTCATGTAGGAAAGAAGTGAATAGGTATTCATTGCGTCCTCTCAAAGGCAATCCAGCGTAAACGTTTGGATTGCTTTCTTATTTTAGGAGGTGTGAGATGGGCAAAATAGTTTCGAAAAAGGAAAATGTTTATCAACGGATCAGCCGGATCATCGAAACGGCACGGAATAACATCGCGCGGTCGGTCAACTTTGAGATGGTTCAAGCCTACTGGCTAATTGGAAGAGAAATTGTTACCGAGGAACAAGCGGGAGCGAGAAGGGCTGATTATGGCCGGAAACTTTTGGAAAGTCTTTCCTTGAGACTGGCGCGAAAGTTCGGGGAAGGTTTTGATCCAAGTAATTTGTGGAACATCCGTAGGTTTTATTGTACTTTCCCAATTCTAGACGCACTGCGTCTAGAATTGAGTTGGACGCATTACCGTATACTGATGCGCGTTGAGAACCCGCAGGCCAGGAAGTTTTATGAAATTGAATGTGTTAAAAATAATTGGTCCTCCAGAGAGCTTGAACGTCAAAAGGGGAGTCTACTATTTGAAAGATTGGCGTTAAGTAAAGACAAGAAGGCGGTCATGCGGCTTGCTCAAAAGGGGCAAGAGATTCAAACTTACGCAGACATGATTAAAGACCCTTATGTTTTGGAATTTACTGGACTTCCCCCCAGGACAAAGCTTTATGAAAATAAACTCGAGCAGGCGCTCATCGATAACCTCACTCGTTTCCTTCTCGAGCTGGGCAAGGGATTCACTTTTGTCGCCCGTCAGAAACGGATAAGCCTGGAGGACGACCATTTTTACATTGACCTGGTGTTCTACAATTTTATTCTTAAGTGTTTCGTCCTCATTGACCTTAAGGTCGGCGAGTTGACCCATCAGGACATCGGCCAGATGGATATGTATGTGCGGCTTTACGAGGATAAATTTAGAAATAAGGGCGATAATCCAAGCATCGGGATCATCCTTTGCGCGCAAAAAGATGAAACGGTAGTGAAATATTCAGTGCTCAAAGACGGCCGGAATCTGTTTGCCTTAAAATAAGCGCTTCGCGCATTATTTTATGGGCGTGTTGGAAACTTTCAGTTTTCGATACTACGAAATATAGCTGGCCTGTATTTTTCCCCACCCAAAATTCCCCACCATTAAAGCCCCCATACGCCTTAGCCGTTGCTCCATAATCTGTCTTCCCCTTAACCTCCGAGAAAAGAGAGAAAAATTGGTGTGATTTTAGGCGGATTGAATTTCCTGGTAAAGGATGAGGTCAGCTTTCTATTAATTCCAGCATCTTGCGGGCGGCGCGGGCACTCGCTCCCGGCTCACCCAGAGTGGCTTTGATTTTTTTTAATTCTGCCTTCATCGCGGTGATTTTAAGTTCGTCTTTTAATATTTCTTGAACTTCGGCGACGATTTTTTCGACCGTCAGGTCAAACTGGACAAGCTCCGGAACAACTTTTCTACCCGCCATAATATTGACCATCGCGATGTAGGGGATCTTCACCAGCATCCTGGCGATGGCCCAGGTCAGAGACGATGTTTTGTAGACGACGACCATAAGTTTTTCCAAGACGGCGATCTCTAAGGTCGCCGTCCCCGAAGCGACAAGGCACAGTTGAGAGGCATTGATCCCATCATAAGTCTGGTGGTGGACCAGCTTGATGGAAAAATGACAACCGCGCAGGTGCGGTTCGAAAAGCACCACGTCCAGATGTTCGGCCTTGAGGATGATAAACTGTAATCGGGGATGGTCCTCTTGCAATAGACGCGCGGCCTCAATCATGAGCGGCAGATGTTGCTCGACTTCTCTAGACCGGGAACCAGGCAACAGGGCAATAGTGATTTTATGCGTATCGAACCCGATGGAACGCAAGAAATCTTCGGCCGGGCACGTTGGTTTTACCGAATCCAATAACGGGTGGCCGACGAACTCCACGTGCACGTTCCGTTTCGCGTAAAATTCCTCTTCAAATTTAAAAAGGACGAAAAGCTTATCAACATACCGGCGGATGGTCTGCACTCGCCCCTCGCGGGAAGCCCAGACCTGCGGGGAGATGTAATAAAAGATTTTCTGCTTTCGTTTCTTAAGCGCCTTGGCCAGCCGGAGATTAAACCCGGCGTAATCAACAAGAATGACGGCGGCGGGTTTAATGGTGTCGACTTTTTGAAGGATCAGGGTAAAAGCCTTTTGGATCTCCCCAAAATGTTTCAGAAATTCAAAAAAACCGATGGCGGAAATTTTAGTCAGGTCCTGGTAGACTTCGACACCGGCCGCGGCCATCTGCGCTCCACCCAATCCAGAAAATCGTAACCCGGGGTTAAGCCGTTTCATCTCACGGATGAGGTTAGCGGCATGGATGTCACCGGAAGGGTCGCCGGCGACGACGATTACATGGGGCGCGGATTCTTCCATATCTTTTTGGTGATTTGCACGGCGACTTTGAGCGCTTCCAGGGCTTCTTCTCCGGAGACGATAGGCCGTTTGTCCTCACGCACACACTCAATGAAGGATTCCAACTCTTCTTTGAGCGGTTCTTCTTTTTGAATAGGGAGGGCTTCTTTGGCAATAAGCTGGCCGTTTTTTTTGTAGATAAATGCTTCCTGCTTCACGTAGTCCAGGGAAATGTACGTGTCTTTAAGAAAGATACGGATCTTGCGCATAACATCGTCGGAGACGCGGCTGGCCGTCAGGTTGCAGACACAGCCGTTTTGGAAAGTAAGCCGCGCGTTGGCGATGTCATCTAAGGGCGTTAAGACGTTGACCCCCACGGCCTGGATGTTTTTGAGCGGAGAATCCATCAGCCCTAAGACGATGTCGATGTCGTGGATCATCAGGTCCATGACCACGCCGATGTCCAAGGAGCGGTTGGGGAATTGGTTGAGCCGGTGGCATTCCACGAAAAGCGGATTGCGCGCTAGATTTTTGATAGCCTTAAAAGCACTGTTAAAACGCTCCACATGGCCGACCTGGAGTTTGACATTTTTTCCCCGGGCCAGGTCGCTCAACTTTTGCGCCTGGGCGAGGGTGGCACAGATGGGCTTTTCAATAAAGGCATGGACACCTTGCGTTAAAAATTTTTTGGCGATCTTAAAGTGAAGGGTTGTGGGAACGCAAATATTTACGGCCTCAACCTTATCCAGGAGCTGACGGTAATTCTTATAAAAAGGAACATGGTAGTGCTCAGCCAGTTTTTGGGTACGCTCTTCCTTAATATCACAAACCCCTACAAGGTTCACCGTGTCTTTAAGTTCGCTGTAAATTTTGAGGTGCCGGGCGCCTAAATGGCCGATGCCGATAATAGCGACATTGATTTTGGACATAACGGAATAAATTGGGGTTGGAATAGATTAATGATGGCCGCAACTATAACAAATGCCTCGACAAAAGTCAACCCGTATGCTAAATTGCCGCCCACTATGAAAAATTATTTTAAGCTCTTAAGTTTTCTTAAAGGGCATGTCCGCATCTTCGTTTTTGCCACGTTTTTCATGCTTCTGACCGCCCTCTTTGAAGGCGTCCAGCTTTCACTGCTTGTTCCGTTAACGGACATCATTTTTACAGGCAAAAAAATCGTTATCCCCAATAAAGTTCCGGATTTTGTGGCTAATATAATTACCCGCCTTAACGAAACCGCTCCGGAGACCCTTTTTAGTTCCATGCTGATGGTGGTTATAATTCTTTTATTAGTTAAACACGTGGTGGCGTTCTGGTATGGTTTTTTGATGAACGATGTTTCCCAGCGGATTATGAGGGACATTCGTAATAAACTTTACATGACGATTCAGAATCTTTCGCTGGACTATTTCAGCAAAAAACGTAGCGGCGAATTGATTTCCCGGATCACCAACGACGTCCAGGTTATCGAGAATGCCATTTCTTACGGCGTGACCGACCTGTTCCGGCAGACATTTACCGTGGTCATGTTTATCGGCATTGTCATGGCGATCCATCTGCAGGCCGCCCTGATTATCTTTATTCTTCTCCCGCTTATCGGGGCCCCGATCGGTAATATCGGCAAAAGGTTGCGTAAACTTTCGAAAAGTTCCCAGGAAAAAATGGCGGATATCAATTCTTTGCTCCTGGAAACAATCACGGGGGTCAAGGTCGTGAAGGCGTTTTGTACCGAGCCGTATGAAACCCGAAGATTTATGGATCAGAATCAGGCGTATTATAAAATTAAGATGAAATCGATTAAACGCCTGTTATTTATTAGTCCGATCACGGAAATTATCGGAGCCACGTTTGGGATTGGGATTATTATGTGGATGGGTAAGCAGGTGATGAGGGGCGATCTGTCGTTTGGTGTGTTTGTGCTTTTTTTTGGTTCGATCATGTCGATTATCAGTCCAATAAAGAAACTAGGCAACGTCCATGCCATGACCCAGCAGGCCCTGGCGGCCAACGACCGGATTTATGAAGTTCTCGAAACCAAACCGACCGTTGTCGAGAAGCCCAACGCGGTGGAGTTGCCCACGATTCAAAGGACCATTGAGATCAGAAATGTGGACTTCCATTACGAGCATGAGTCGGGGAATGTTTTAGAGAATATCAATTTAGGAATCCGTGTCGGGGAGCTGGTGGCCATTGTGGGCCCGACGGGAACGGGAAAATCGACGTTAGTCAACCTGATCCCGCGTTTTTATGACCCCACCCGGGGAGAAGTGCTCATTGATGGCGTGAATTTAAGGGAGGTGACGTTCAAATCCCTGCGCCGTCAGATCGGCAGTGTCGCCCAAGAGACGATTCTTTTTAACGACACGGTCAAGGCCAATATCGCTTACGGGATTTCGAGCGTTTCACAAGGAGAAATTGAAGAGGCTGCCCGCAAGGCGTTTGCCCATAATTTTGTTCAGGAAATGCCGAAAGGATATGACACGGTTCTTGGCGACCGCGGGTTTAGGTTGTCCGGTGGCGAAAAACAGCGCATCGCCATCGCCCGGGCCATTTTACGCAATCCCCCGATCCTGGTTCTGGATGAGGCGACCTCGCAGCTGGACTCGGAGTCGGAGAAATATGTCCAGGAAGCGTTAGATAAACTGATGGAAGGCAAAACCGTTATCTGCATCGCCCACCGGCTTTCCACGATCAAGAAGGCTAGAAAGATTGTTGTTCTGGAAAAAGGGCGGGTGGTGGGACTAGACGCGCATGAAAATTTATTGGCAACATGCCCCCTCTACAGAAGGCTTTATGAAAATCAGTTCCTGACTTAATATTTATTTTAATTTAAAAGAAAAAGTTGTTCTCTTTATTTTGAAAGTTCCCTTCAAAAATAAAAAGTTGCAAAACGAATAATTATTGATATACTACACCCACTTAAATTTAGAAAAACTGCTTGACGCAGCTTGTGTTTAATCGTTTTGTGTTTTACATGGAGGAGAAATGGCGGATGAATTAATCAAAAAATTGCTTGAGGCTGGTGTTCATTTCGGTCATCAGACCAAGCGCTGGAATCCTAAAATGAAGAAATACATCTTCGGCCAGCGTAACGGTATTTATATTATCGATTTGGAAAAAACCGTGGGTTGTCTTAACGCGGCCAGGGATTTTGCCTATGAGTTGGCCCGTAAGGGTGGGCATATGTTATTTATCGGGACCAAACGCCAGGCCCAGGACGTCATTGAAAGCGAAGCCAAGCGGGCCAAGATGTCGTATATTCGTAACCGCTGGCTGGGCGGGTTACTCACGAATTTTCAGACGGTCAAAAAATCCGTTGAGCGGCTTAAATCTATCGAGGCCATGTCCAGTAACGGGATTTTTGAAAAATTGACCAAGAAGGAAAGGGCGCGCTTGACTAAAGAGCGCGATAAATTGGCCAAAGATCTGGATGGGATTCGCGCCATGAATGGCCTTCCCCACGCGATTTTTGTCGTTGACGCCAAGAAGGAAGAGAACGCGATCAAAGAAGCCAACCGCTTACGTATCCCGATCATCAGCATTGTCGACACCAATTCAGACCCGGATGTGGTCGATTTCCCCATCCCGGCCAACGACGACGCCTTAAAGTCGGTCCGCCTTATTATCTCCATGATTATCGAAAGTGTTATCGAAGGGGGCAAGGAGTTTACGTTAAGCGCCAAGGCCCCGGACATCATTAAGACCGATGCCGCACCGAAAGAGGAAATTGTGTCAGAAGTTGAAATTGGCGTATTGCGCCAGGAGATCGAGACTCTTGAAGAGACCAAGGAGATTGCCGTTGAGGAAAAGCGTGGCCCGACCAAGGTCAGAAAAAAAGATATCCGTTAATGTATTATTGAAGGGAAAAAGAATTATGGGATATGATTTTGAAGATGTTAAAAAATTAAGAGAGAAGACCTCCTGCGGGGTCATGGAATGTAAAAAGGCTTTGGAGGAATCCAAAGGAAATTTTACCAGAGCTGAAGAAATCTTGCGCAAACGCGGTTTGGAGATGGCCGTTAAAAAAAGCGACCGGGTCGCCAACCAGGGCCGGGTGGAGGCGTATGTTCATTTGGGAGCTAAGATTGGAGTATTGTTGGAGGTCAATTGTGAAACCGATTTTGCCGCCGGCTCCGAGGATTTCAGCCGTTTTTGTAAGGACGTGGCCATGCACATTGCGGCGTCGGCTCCCAAATATCTGAAGCGTGATCAGGTCCCGGGCGATGTCTTGAACAAAGAAGCCGATCCGGAGGTGTTCATTAAGGCCAGCTGTCTTCTGGATCAACTCTTTATTAAAGATCAGAGCCTTTCTATCCAGGATTGTTTGAACTCTCTGGTGGCGAAGATCGGTGAAAATATCTTTATCAATCGGTTTATCCGCTATAAAATCGGCGAGGCCGAATAATTGTTTCATCCCTCTTGTCCGTGTCAGACAAAACATTAAAGAAAAAGCCCGTCTATAAACGAATCCTCCTAAAACTTAGCGGCGAAGCCATGCAGGGTCGCCAATCCCACGGCATTGAGGAAGAGATGTGCGTTTCTCTCGCCGATCAGGTTAAAGAAATTTGGCAAATGGGTGTCCAGGTGGCCCTGGTTGTCGGTGGCGGCAACATTTTTCGTGGCCAGATGGAATCGGAAAAATTTGGCCTGGACCGTGCCGTTGCCGATTACATGGGCATGCTCGCCACGGTCATCAATGGGTTAGCCTTACAAAATTCTTTAGAAAAAATCGGGGTCCCGACCCGCGTACAGACGGCGATTCAGATTCAGGCCGTGGCGGAACCGTATATCCGTCGGCGGGCATTGCGCCATCTGGAAAAAGGACGCGTGGTGATATTTGTGGCCGGGACGGGGAACCCATATTTTACCACGGACACGGCCGCTTCTTTAAGGGCCAAAGAGATTGAAGCCGAGGTTATTTTAAAGGCGACAAAAGTGGATGGGGTGTATACCGCCGATCCTAAAAAAGATTCGACAGCCAAAAAGTTTAAAGAATTAAGTTATATTGAAGTTCTCAATAAAAAGTTAAAAGTCATGGACGCAACCGCGATCAGCCTCTGCATGGATAACGATCTGCCAATCATTATTTTTGATCTCACCAAGCCGGGAAATATCAAACGGGTTGTCCTGGGAGAAAATATCGGGACAATTGTTCAATAAGTAGGGGGATAAGCCTATGTCAGTCAAAGATCTGGTCAGCCAGACGGAAGTGAAGATGAAAAAAGCGTTGGAATCGGTAACCCGGGAATTTTCCGAAGTGCGGACCGGGCGCGCGCACCCCGGATTATTCGAAGGCATGCACGCGGATTATTACGGGACACCGACGATGATCAAACAGATGGCTTCCATTACCGTCCCGGACGCCAAAACGATCACCATTCAACCCTGGGACGTGACGGCTATTGTGGAAATTGAAAAAGCCATTTCAAATTCCAACCTTGGGCTCAGCCCGACAAACGATGGTAAGCTTATCCGCATCTCCATCCCTCCTTTATCTAAGGAAAGAAGAGAAGAGTTGGCAAAAGTTATCAAGGATATGGCGGAAAACGGACGGATATCTTTACGTACGATCAGGCGTGAGGCCAACGAGAAGATTAAGAAGATGCAGTCAGATAAGTTGATTTCGGAGGATGATAGTTTTAAAGCGCAGGAGCAGGTGCAAAAAATTACGGATAGATATATCAAGGATATTGATAAGATTGTTGAGTCGAAACATAAAGAATTGACGGAAGTCCAGCATTGATTCGTGGTTTGTCGTTTGTGGTTCGTTGTTCGACGAACGACGATTCACGAAGTACAAACGACCAATGAGGTTTTCATAAGTAATGAGGCCCACTAGCTCATCTGGTAGAGCACAGCCCTTTTAAGGCTGGTGTGCCGCGTTCGAGTCGCGGGTGGGTCATTTGATTCGAAACGTAAGACGTTGGGCGTGGGACGTGGGACGTCAAAAATAACTGCGTTTTCGTCTTTCGTCTTACGTCCTTCGTCCTTCACATCCTCGATGAGAAGGGCGGATGGCGGAATTGGTATACGCGCATGCCTTAGGAGCATGTCCCGAAAGGGTTGGAGGTTCAAATCCTCTTCCGCCCACTATCGTGATTCGTCGTTCGTGGGGTTGGTGATTCGGCGAACAGCGAATCACGAAGCACTAACGACGAACGACGAAAACGCGGCGGTAATTCAGTGGTAGAATGCCTCCTTGCCAAGGAGGATGTCATGGGTTCGAGCCCCATCCGCCGCTCCAAACATCCAATAATTTTTTCGATCCAATGAACCCATCGCCAAGCTCTAAAGTCGACGAAAATCCTGCCCGCTGTTATTCCTATTCCTCATTTCTTTATTTTAAAATCTGTTTGCAGCCCAAGGAGGCATTGCATGAAAATAACTGACTTCCTTTGTCCAACCGCCGTCACGGCCGATCTCAAGGCTGCCGATAAAAAAGGGGTCATTGAAGAGTTGATTGACCTGATGATTGCCCAAGGGGCCGTCCCCAAAAAGCATAAAATGAAAATCATCGAGGCCCTGACGGCCCGGGAGGCCTTAGGCTCCACGGCTATCGGGCAGGGGGTCGCCATTCCGCACGCCAAATCGGAGTGTGTCAGTAAATTGGTCGGTTGTGTCGGTATCAGCAAAGCCGGCGTGGATTTTGATTCTCTCGACGGAGATCCGGCCCATATCTTTTTTCTGCTGGTCGCCCCCATGGACTCGGCGGGGCCGCATTTAAAGGCCCTGGCCCGCATCGCCAAACTTCTTAAAGATAAATATTTCCGGGAAAATTTGCGGACGTCCAAGGATGAGAAAACAATTCTCAAGCTGATTTCCGTCGAAGATAAAAGAACGGCTTAACATGCCCAAGAACTTATTTAAATGGTTGTATCCCAACCTGGGGATCAAACGCTGGCTCTTGACCGCCCTCTTCGGGGTGGTGGTCGTTGGCCTGGGGGCGGTCTTTGTCGCCGAGCCGTATCTTCTGGTCAGCGTCTTAGGGATGGTCATTGTTCTGTGCGGGATCGTCCTAGTCGTTTTGGGGATCGGTAAGATGATTGTTTCTCTGATCACGCTTTTTCTTCCCGAACGCGAGCGGGAGTTGGTGAATATCCTTTATCAGCGCCGTTACTTAGAACGCGGGCCCAAGATCGTCGCCATCGGCGGGGGACATGGCCTTTCGAATTTGTTGTTCGGTCTTAAAGAATACACGTCCAATATCACCGCCATTGTCACCGTGGCCGACAGCGGCGGTTCGTCGGGGCGGCTGCGCGAGGAGTTCAACATTGTCGCGCCCGGGGATATCCGCAACTGTCTTGTGGCATTGGCGGATTCGTCGGTTTTGATGGGCGATCTTTTTCAGTTTCGGTTTTCCGATAGTTCGCAGTTAAAGGGGCATAATTTCGGTAATCTCTTTCTAACCGCCATGGTGCAATTGACTCACGGAGATTTTGAAAAAGCGGTTAAAGAGTCCAGCCGGATCCTGGCTATTCGCGGCAAGGTGATCCCATCGACGGTCGACAACGTTCATCTCGTCGCTGAATATGCCGATGGCAAACGTACGGAAGGAGAGGCCAAAATCCCCAAAGCCGGAATCCCGATCAAACGACTTTATCTCACGCCGGAAAATTGCATCCCCACGCAGGACGCCCTGGACGCTATCGCGGCCGCCGAAATCATTATCTTAAGCTCGGGCAGTTTGTATACGAGCGTTATCCCTAACCTGATCATTAAAGGTGTGGCCGAGGCGATTGCCAAATCATCGGCCTTTAAAATTTATGTCTGTAATGTCATGACCCAGCCCGGTGAAACGGATAATTATTCGGCCAGCGAGCATGTCAAATCCATCGTCCAACATGCTAACCCGAAAGTGATTGACGCCTGCATCGTCAATAACGCGGTCGCCCCCGACCACATGCTCGGCCGCTATCAAAGCGAAAATTCTTACCCCGTTAAGGCCGACGTCGAAAAGATTAGAGAAATGGGATACAAGGTCATCGAAGAAGACCTGTTGAGCATCACTGACTATGTCCGGCATGATTCTCAGAAATTAACAAACGCGCTGATCCGTTTAATTGAGCGCCACCGGGTTATCAAACGGTAATGGTCAATTTATTATTTGCTATCCATAATCATCAGCCCGTCGGCAATTTTGACAATGTCTTTGAAGAGGCCTATGTCAAATCCTACCGGCCGTTTATTGACGTTCTCGAGAGGCACCCGCAGATTAAGCTGGCCCTTCATTACACCGGAAGCCTTTTAGACTGGTTGGCGAAACATCATCCGGATTTTCTTAGCCGGATCCGCCGGTTGGTGGCGGGGGGCCAAGTGGAAATATTTGCCGGCGGGTATTATGAGCCGATTTTGACCCTGATCCCCGAGAGCGACGCGGTGGGGCAAGAAAAACAGCTTTGCGCCAAGATCAAGGAACTATTCGGTTATGAGGCTAAAGGGAGTTGGATCGCCGAGCGGGTCTGGGAGCCTAAGATGCCGCGCGTGCTGGCCGCTGCGGGTTTAGAATACGGTATTGTTGATGACTCGCATTTTTCGCTGGTGGGTTTTAAGCCGGAGGCCTTGAGCGGATTTTATGAGACGGAAGAGCAGGGTTCTCGTTTTAATCTTTTTCCCTGCAGCGAGCAGTTGCGCTATGCCATTCCTTTTGGCGCCGTGGAGAAAACGATTGAATATTTGGCCAGGCGTCATCAGGAAGCTCCCGACGTCACGATCACCTACGGAGACGACGGGGAGAAATTCGGGCTCTGGCCGGACACCTACGAGTGGGTTTACACGAAAAATTGGCTGCACCGTTTTTTTGAAATTTTGGAGCAAAACGCTTCTTGGATCCGCACGCTGACGTTTAAGGAATATAAAAGCACCCACCGGTCCACCCAGCGGGTCTATATCCCCTGCGCCAGTTATCGGGAAATGCTGGAATGGTCCAACGGTTTTTACCGCAATTTTATGGTTAAATATCCTGAAATCAACCTCATGCATAAACGCATGCTGTATGTTAGCGGGAAGGTAGAGACGGCCCGTCGTGCCGCCTCTACAGAAAAGGGCAACGGGGACATGGCAGACGAGGCCCGTCGTCACTTGTACATGGCCCAGGCCAACGACGCGTACTGGCACGGCGTCTTTGGGGGGCTTTATTTAAACCATTTGCGCAGTGCCGTGTACCAAAATCTCATCCAGGCCGAAACGCTCGCTGATAAGCTGGTCAGTAAAAAATATCCCCAGAGGATCGAAGCCGTGGACATCGATTGCGACGGGGCACAGGAGATGATCATCCGCACGCAAAACGCCAATTTTTATTTTAAACCGAATTACGGGGCCAGCCTATTTGCCTGGGACGATAAACCCAAGGGATGGAATTTAATTAATACGATCAGCCGCAAGGAAGAGGTGTATCATAAAAAACTCAAGGACAAGGCTGTTTCCCTTGCGGAAGCGGACCTGGGAGAAATTGCCAGCATTCATGACCGCGTGGTCTCCAAAGAAGAAGGCTTAAGCGATTTGCTCTTTTATGACAAGAGCCAGCGGTATTGTTTAATGGATCATTTTTTAAGCGGCGATGTGGGGGCGGAAGATTTTATCAAGAGCCGTTTTCAGGAATGCGGTTCGTTTCTCACCGCTACGTATGAGGTCCTGGCCAATAAAAAAGCTGCATCCAAATATGAGCTGGAGATGGCGGCCTTGGGCCAAATCCAGGGACGTAACGCCAGGCTCGTCAAAAAAATCGGCGCTTTCGATAACGGTTTGACCGTACGCTACAATGTGCAGAATATGGATCCGCAGTCCGCGATTCAGAGTGTCTTGGGCGTTGAATTTAATTTTTCCGTTTACGATCCTAAGTTGGTCAAACCCGGCGTCCTTTCGGGGCAAAAAAAATTTCAGATCGACGATGCCTGGAATGGTTTTAGTATCAGCTTTGATCTCGAGCGGGAGGCGGACGTCATTTATTATCCGGTGGAGACCGTCTCAGATTCGGAAATGGGGATAGAAAAATCCTTTCAGGGAGTGTCCTGTGTTTTCCTCTGGCTGGTTGACTTGGGGGCCCTTAAAGAGTGGTCCGTGGATTTTAAGATATCAGTTTGATGGCCATGACTATACAGCCTTTGGAGAAGGAGATTACGATTGCGCAACCCCAAGGGTTGCACGCGCGCCCGGCCGCTTTATTCGTTCAGATCGCTTCCAAATACGAGGCCGAGGTGGTCGTCAAGAAAGGAAAAGAGGAAGTCAACGGTAAGTCGATCATGGGACTTTTAATGCTGGCGGCCCAGCAGAACACCAAGATCACCTTGCGGATAAAAGGCAAGGACGCTTTACAGGCGATGACGGAATTGGAGAAATTTTTAACCCAACCATGAGCCATTCAAAAGAAATCGTTTTAAAAGGGATTCCCGCCGCGGCCGGTATTGCCTGCGGTTCGGCTTTTATCCTCGATAAGCAGGATCTCATTGTCCCGCCGCGGTCCATCATGGAAAACGAAATCCCGGTGGAAATAGCCCGCTTCGAGGAAGCTTTGATAAAGACCCGCGAAGAGATTTCGCAGATCCAGCAGCGGATTAGCCAAGAGATGGACAATCAGCATGCCCAGATCTTCGACGCCCATCTCTTGGTTTTGGAGGACCGCACGCTCATCGAGGAGGTCATCAAGGGGTTAAAGAAGGAGAAGCTGTGCGTTGAATATATCTTTATGAAAGTCCTCAAGAAATACATTAAAGTTTTCTCTCATATCCAGGATGAATATCTGCGCGAGCGCACCAGCGATATTAACGATGTGGGCCGGCGGGTGATCAAGAATCTCATGGGGGAAAGCAAATGGCATGATTTTGATAATTTGACGGAAGAGATCATCGTGGTGGCCCATGACCTTTCCCCTTCGGACACGGCGAGCATGCATAAGAAAAATATTATGGCTTTTGCCACGGACATCGGCGGGCAGACGTCTCATACCGCGATCATGGCCAAATCGCTGGGGCTTCCGGCGGTGGTGGGCTTAAAGGAGGCGACGCTGCGCGTCAACAACCAGGACACGGTCATCGTTGATGGACGCATGGGGCTTTTGATCATCAACCCCAGCGATGAGACCAAGGAAAATTATCGCCGCGAGCAGGAGCGCATCCGGGCGATGCGCGACCGGTTTGACGACATCAAACATCTGCCGGCACAGACCAAGGATGGCCGGCAGGTCCGCATCCTTGCTAATTTGGAGCTTCCTGAGGAGGTCCCTTCTCTGCTGCGCCAGGGCGCTAACGGAATCGGTTTGTACCGTACCGAATATTTTTATATGAACCGTATGGACCTTCCTTCGGAAGAGGAACAGTATCAGGCTTATAAATATGTCGCCGAGGCCATGGCCCCGAACTCCGTTACTATTCGCACCCTCGATCTGGGGGGAGATAAATTCATCTCCAGCATCCAGATCCCGCAGGACATGCATCCGTTTTTAGGCTGGCGGGCCATCCGTTTTTGTCTGGCCCGACCGGATATTTTTAAAACGCAATTACGGGCGATCCTTAGGGCCTCGGTCCATGGGAAATTAAAGATGATGTATCCGATGATTACCGGCGTCAAAGAATTGCAACAGGCCAATGCGGTTTTAGAAGAAGTCAAGAACGGGCTGATCCACGAGGGCACAGCCTTTGATCAGGGTCTGGAAGTTGGCGTGATGATTGAAGTCCCGTCGGCAGCGTTGATCGCCGATTTGCTGGCGCAGCAGGCTAAATTTTTTAGCATCGGGACCAATGATTTAATCCAATACACCCTGGCCGTGGACCGGGCCAACGAAATGACGGCCCATCTTTATGAACCGGGCCACCCGGCGGTTTTGAAATTGATTAAGAACGTCATCGACTGTGGGCACGGACAAAATCTCTGTGTCAGTTTGTGCGGCGAGATGGCCAGCGAACCGTATCTGGCGTTGATTCTTTTAGGGCTGGGGTTGGATGAATTCAGCATGCCGTCGACATCGATCCCGCAGATCAAGCAGTTGATCCGTAACGTCAATTTTTCCGACGCCAAACAATTGGCCGAGAAAGTGTTGACGCTATCTACCGGCGAAGAAGTGGACGAGTACAGCCGGATGCGCCTCAAGGAGCTGGCGCCGCAGATTTTAAGCGCCGAACACCCATAGAAGGTTGGTGAGATGAAAGTATTAATTCTGGCGGCCGGTTACGGGACGCGATTATATCCGCTCACTTTAGATCGGCCCAAACCTCTTTTAGAGGTGGGGGGCAAGCCGATCGTCAATTATCTTATCGATAAAGTGAGATGGTATTCCGGGGTCAATGAGGTTGTCGTGGTGACCAACAATAAATTTTATCCGCACTTTAGCCGGTGGGCCAAGGCCAATAAAAGTTTCCCCGTGCCCGTCAGCGTGGTCAACGACGGCACCAAGACCAACGAGGACCGCTTGGGTTCGATGGGGGACATCGACTTTGTTATTAAGAAAAAAAATATCCGTGAAGACCTCTTGGTCATGGGGGGGGATAATTTGTTTGATCTTGGATTAAATAATTATTTTTTTCATGCGCAAAAAAACAGCCCCCGGACCACCATCGGTCTGTACGACATCCTGGATATCGGGGAGGCCAAAAAATTCGGCGTCGTGGAGTTAGACGCGCAAAAAAAAGTTGTGTCCTTCATGGAGAAACCCGATCAACCCCGTTCGACGTTGATCGGGATGTGTCTGTATTATTTACCGGCGGAATCTTTAAAACGGGTGAGGGAATATCTCCATGCCTCCAAATCCGCGGACACGTCGGGCGATTATATCCGCTGGTTGTTTACCCAGGAAACAGTTTTCGGTTTTAAATTCGAGGGGAAATGGTATGATATCGGCAGTATCGAAGCGTATCATGCCGCGCAGTCGGAATTTAGAAAAACTTAAGCCGTGATTCGTTGTTCGTGCTTCGTGGTTCGTCTAGACGATCCACGAAACACGATTCACGAATGACGATATTCAACTCCAATCATTTTTTAAAGAAAGGACAAAACAGTGGAAGGACGGTATTTTATTACTTCAGAATCAGTGGGCAATGGGCATCCGGATAAAGTCTGCGATCAGATTTCGGATGCGGTTTTGGATGAGGTTTTAAAAGCAGACCCTAAAGGGCGCGTGGCCTGTGAGACATTTATCACGACCGGGCTGGTGATCGTCGGTGGAGAAATTACCACCCACGCCTATATCGATGTACAGAAACTTGTCCGTAAGGTTTTATTTGAAATCGGGTATACTCATCCCAAATACGGTTTTGATTATTCCACCTGTTCGGTTTTAAGCGCGATCAATGCCCAATCACCCGATATTGCTCAAGGGGTGGACACCGGCGGGGCCGGTGACCAGGGGATCATGATCGGGTTCGCCTGCGATGAGACCCCGGAACTGATGCCGCTGCCGATTATGCTGGCCCACCGCTTAGTCAAGCGCATTGAAGAAGTCCGCATCTCCCAAAAGCTAAATTACCTCGGCCCCGATTGCAAAAGCCAGGTAACCGTCGAGTATGAAGACGGCAAGCCCATGCGCGTCGATACGGTCGTCCTGGCCTGCCAGCACACCGAAGATATTCTGGATAAAACCGGCAAGAAGATTACGGAAAAAGCCAGACAGGAAATTATCGATACGATCGCCAAACCCATCGTTGGTAACGTAGTCGATAAGAACACCAAGTATTATGTGAACCAGACGGGAAAGTTTGTGGTCGGCGGTCCGCAGTCCGATACCGGGGTCACAGGACGAAAGATTATTGTCGATACCTACGGCGGGGTTGTCTCCCACGGCGGCGGGGCCTTCTCGGGAAAAGACCCGACGAAAGTCGACCGGTCCGCCACTTACATGGCCCGCTATGTCGCCAAAAATATCGTGGCCGCCGGCCTGGCCCAAAAATGCTGGATCCAGCTCGGCTACGTTATTGGCAAAGCGGAACCATTGAGCATCATGATCGATACCTATGGGACGGGAACGGTCTTAAACCAACGCCTCGTTGAATTGATCCGCGAGAACTTTGATCTGACGCCGCGGGGGATTATCGAGCATTTGAAACTTTTGACGCCGATATACCGTAAAACGGCCGCGTACGGTCATTTCGGTCGCAGTGAGTTTGAGTGGGAAAAGACGGACAAAGCCAAAATTCTAAAAAAAAACGCTGAAGCCCTGACCGTCGCAACAGCCAGATAGACGATTCAATTCGCCGGGACGCCTCCTTTAAGGCGGCGTCTTTGGCCAAACCCTTCCAAGTACAACCTACTACAAAAGGAACATTGGCATGAAATATGATGTTAAAGACCTTTCCCTGGCCGAAAAAGGTAAACTGCGTATCGAATGGGCCCGCCGGGACATGCCTGTCTTGTGTTTGATAGAAAAAAAATTTCAAAAAGAAAAACCGTTAAAAAGGTTAACAATCGGCTGCTGTTTGCACGTGACCACCGAGACCGGAAACCTGGCGCGAGTTTTAAAGGAAGGCGGGGCCAACGTTTTTGTCTGCGCCTCCAACCCGTTATCCACCCAGGACGATGTCTCGGCGTCGCTTGTCAAACATTACGGGATCCCAACCTTTGCCATCAAAGGAGAAGACCGTAAGACCTATTATCAGCACCTTAACGCTGTTTTGGATGCCCGGCCCAATTTGACGATGGACGACGGAGCGGACCTGGTTTCTGAGATTCACCGGAAGCGTAAGGATTTGATTAAAAATATTTACGCCGGGACCGAAGAGACAACGACCGGTGTCATCCGTTTACGTAGTTTGGAGGCCCAGAAATTATTGATGTATCCGATTGTCGCGGTCAACGAGGCGATGACGAAACATTTTTTTGATAACCGTTACGGGACGGGACAGTCCACCATCGACGGAATTGTCCGCGCCACCAATCGGTTGGTGGCCGGTTCGACCTTTGTCGTCTGTGGATACGGCTGGTGTGGCCGGGGTGTCGCGATGCGCGCGGCCGGTTTGGGCGCTAAAGTCGTCGTGACGGAAATTGATCCCTTAAAAGCGCTCGAGGCCACGATGGATGGTTATGAGGTTATGCCTATTCGCGCAGCTGCAAAAGTTGGCGACTTTTTTGTGACGGTGACCGGGGATATCAATGTGATCCGGTCCGAACATATGCTCTTGATGAAAGACGGGGCGATGATGAGCAATGCCGGGCATTTTGACGCGGAATTGGATTTAAAGGGGCTGGTGAAGATTTCAAAGGCGCGGCGGATGATCCGTGATTTTGTGGAAGAATTTACTTTGAGGAACGGAAAAAATATTTACTTGCTTGGAGAAGGCCGGTTAGTGAACCTAGCCGCCGCCGAAGGACATCCGGCCTCGGTGATGGACATGAGTTTTGCCAACCAGGCGCTTTCCGCCGAGTACGTGGCTAAGAATTACAAAAAGTTGGCACGAAAGGTTTACAAAGTCCCCGAGAATATCGACCGGATGATCGCCAAACTCAAACTCGCGGCACTGGGCGTCAAAATCGATACTTTAACGGCGGAGCAGAAAAAATATTTAAGCAGTTGGGATATGGGGACGTAACCGAGGAAGTAGTTTCCAATGCACCAGCATTTTGAGTATCAATTTGAATGGGACCCGATAAAAGCAAGATCAAATCATAAAAAGCACGGTGTTCCCTTTGAAAGAGCCGCCGCTGTCTTTAATGATCCGCAAGCCTTGTCTATTTTTGATGAAAGTCACAGTACCTTTGAGGAGAGATGGATTACATTGGGTTTAGATAGTACGGGCATGCTAATTGTGGTTTGTCATACTTTTGAGGATGAACACGAATATAAAGTTAGAGTGAGAATAATTTCTGCCAGGAGGGCAACAAAAAAAGAGATTCAACGGTATTAGGAGGACATAAAAATATGAAAAAGGAATATGATTTTTCAAACGCAGAACGGGGGAAATTCTATCGTAAGGGGGCACGTTTACGTTTGCCGATTTATCTGGATACTGGTTTGCAGAGCAGCCTTCAACGTTTAGCCCAAAAGAATCATGAGCCGTTGAGCAAGACCGTTCAGCGGCTTTTAAAAAAGGAAGTTGCCATTTCTTGTAAATAAACGGATTTCAAAATTAAATGAGAGATGATTGAACATCTCACAAATTATGGGTTGTGGGAATGTGGAATAAGATTTGAAATTGTGAAGGAATGTCTTTGTTATAAAGGTGGGGTTAATGTTTCCCCCGATGCAACATCGGGAGCAGATACGGAGGGAAAGAAGATGAGAAAGATAATATCTATAATTTGTATAATTTGGGTGATGCTGGTTGCTGGGTTTTTAAGTCCGTTTTCTACCCAGGCCGAAGAGAAGACTATTGCATCCAAAATAGTCTCTGTCACTGCTTATTCAGATTCGGCTTTTGTAACCCGCGAGGCCAACGTGGATGTGAGCGTCGGCCAAATGAGCGTTATTTTGGATGATATTGTAACGAACTTTGATGAGAATTCGCTGAGGGTTTCCGGCCAGGGCACTGCCGCCGTCAAAATTTTTGGCGCCCAGGTAAAAAAAGAATATCTCCCGCAATCTTCCGACGCCAGAGTCAAAGAATTGGAAAATAAGGTCGAAGAGTTCCAGGATCAAATCAACAGGGAAAACGCCCAACAGGGAATTTTAAATGAGCAAAAAGAGTTTTTAAATTCGGTCAAATCTTTTTCCGGTCAGCAGATCCCCAAGGATTTAGTGACCAAGATGTTAAGCGTGACCGATATGGAAAGCACGTTTAATTTTTTAACGACGCAGTTGACCAACATCGACGATCAGCAAAGAGAAAGTTGGCTGAAGATACGCGACCTCCAGCGGCAGAAAGAAGTTTTCGATCAAGAACTGGCACAACTGCGCAACACCCAGAATAAAATGAAGCGGTCGGTGGTCATTGATTTGGAATGCACAAAAGCGGGAAAGTTGACCCTGGAAATTTCCTATCTGGCCAATGGTGTTAGTTGGCAGCCGCTTTACGACGCAAGGACAGCGTTAGACAAAGGCGAAGTTGAGCTCACGGCGTTTGGCGTTATCCGTCAGGCGACGGGAGAAGATTGGAAAGACGTGGACCTGACCCTGTCGACGGCCAGGCCGGCTATCGGCGGACGGATGCCTTATGTCGCGCCGTGGATATTACAACCTTTTCAAGCCCAACCGGAAGTCACCCGGAGTTCGGGGGATTTTTGGGCAAAAGGGAGGGCTGCTGGTGTTCTTCTTCAGTCCGCAGCCTTTGATGCTAAAAGTGATCAGGTGGCCCCCGCCCCTCGTCCAGCCGAGGTCGTTTATACGCAAGCCCAAGAGCGGGGAGTTTCTGTTACCTATAAAATAGCGCGTAAGGTTAATATAAAGTCCGACGGCTCTGAACAAAAATTACCGGTTTCAACGCAAACCTTGAAAGCCAATTTTGAATACAGCAGTTTTCCTAAGGCCACCCCTTTTGCTTACTTAGGTAGCCGTGTCACCAACGCCGCGGATCTGCAGTTACTCGGCGGACCGGTCAATTTATTTTTAGAAGGTGATTTTGTGGGCTCTTCGAGCATTGACAATATCAGCCCCGGTGAGGATTTTGACCTTTACTTAGGGGTTGACGAGAATGTTAAAATCAAACGTGAACAGATTTCTAGAAAAATGGACGATGTGTTGATCGGCGGAATCCCATCGCCCAATAAAGTTACGACCTTCAAATATAAACTGAGCGTTGAAAATCAGAAGAATAAAAATATCCGGGTGATCCTTTTTGAAACCATCCCGGTTTCGGAAAACGAACGGATCCGCGTCAAGGTTTCGGATGTGAGTGCGCAACCCAAAGAAAAAGATTGGAAAGACCGTAAAGGCGTTTGGCGCTGGGAGTTGGAATTGTCGCCTAAGGCCAAGCAAGAAATATTTTACACCTTCATTGTCGAGCATCCGCGCGACATGCAGGTGAGTGGCATATAGGATTATTCCGACCTCCGAAGGAGCGTCGGAACTGGGGCTTAATTTGTGCTATCACTCATGGCATGCACTTTGTTCTAGCATCGGAAACTGAAAGTTTCCAACGCGTTATAAAATAGTGCGCGAAGCGCCTATTTTAATGCCATAAGTGATGCACTCATAAAAGGAGAGGCGAATGGGACGTCACAAAGAAATTGATGTTCTGGTTAAGGAATTGATTCTGAGCGATGATGTTGAGGCCAAGCAAAAGGTCGCACTCGAAATCGTCGGCGCCGCGAAATCAAAAAATATTTTTTTAAGTTCCACGAAAGAATTTTATCAGGCCAGGGCCGATGAACGTGTTAAAGATTTTACGGTCCCTGTCATCAATTTAAGAGGCTTGACCTATGACCTGGCCAGGGCGATTTTCCGCGTGGCGCAGAAAATCAACGCGGGGGCTTTTATATTCGGCCTCTCAAAAACGGAAATCAATTACACAGCCCAGAGTCCCATGGAATATATGGGCGTCGTCCTTGCGGCCGCGGTTAAGGAAGGATTTTCCGGCCCTGTCTTTTTGCAGGCAAACCATATGCAGGTCAAAGACCGGATGTTTTTCATCGATCCGGAAAAGGAATTGAATGTCGTCAGGCAACTTATTGAAGACGCCGTCGGCGCGGGATTTTATAACATCGACCTGGACAGTTCCACGTTATTGGACCTTAATAAACTGGGGCCCCGGGAACAGCAGAAGGACAATTTTGAAAATACCGCCCGGTTAACCCAATTTGTCCGTGAGATTCAGCCCGAAGGGGTCAATGTTTGTCTGGGAGCTGCCATTGGCGAGATCTCAGGGCAGAATACGACGCTGGACGAACTCAAGGCTTTTATGGACGGGTATCTGCAGGGCCTGCCTGCCGGGATGGGAGGTCTTGATAAAGTCAATATTTGTGTCGGTTCTCCCCAGGGGATCGTCGCCCTGGCCGACGGCTCCTTGACCCAGGTCAGGGTGGATTTTGATACCCTGCGAGAAAGTTCCCGGTTTGTCCGCGGAAATTACCGTTTAGCGGGGGTCGTGCACGAGGCGGGCGTCAATCTGCCGTCGGGAATATTTCATAAATTCGTTGAGGCCGAAACACTCGAGATCCATTTTGCGGCGTATCTGCAGAATTTTATTTTTGATTCAACCATGTTCCCGAAGGATTTGAAGGAGCGGATGTACGCTTGGGTGAAGCGCAGCTGCCCGGATGATCGCCGGGAGAGCCAGACCGAAGACCAGTTTATTTATCGTACCCGCAAAAAAGCTTTCGGTCATTTTAAGAAGGAGATGGTTAACCTCCCCGGTGAAGTAAAAGACGGCATTGCCCGGGAGATTGAAGCAAAAATTGACTTTCTTTTTAAACAGCTTAAAATAGGCGAAACCAAAAGTGTCGTCGGTACCTATACCAGGCCGGTTGATGTGAAACTTGGGTCAAGACGTATGGCGGCGGTTTAGTAGTTAAGAAAAATCATAAAGACACAAGACACACGTTTTAAAAGATCCAAGCTTGTGTCCTGTGTCTTTATGTTGTGAGTCCATATTGTTTTTATAAGGAGAACGAAATGGCCAAAATCTACTATGACAAAGATGCTGATTTAAATGTGTTGAAAAATAAAACCATCGCCGTCATCGGTTATGGTATCCAGGGCCGAGGACAGGCGTTGAATTTACGGGACAGCGGTTTAAAGGTGATTATCGGTCAGCGACCCGGTGGCCCCAATTATGATCAAGCCAGGAAAGACGGTTTTGAACCCGTCGACGCGGCAACGGCCGCGCGGAAGGGTGATTTAATCCAAATCTTGACACAGGATCACTTGCAGGCGGAAATTTATAATACCTCTATCAAGCAACATTTGAAGACAGGCAAATCTCTGGTTTTCTCGCACGGGTTTAACATTCATTTTAAACAAATTGTCCCACCCAAAAATGTCGACGTTTTTATGATCGCCCCCAAAGGCCCCGGCGCATTGGTGCGCCGGCAGTATGAAGAAGGCAAAGGCGTGCCGTGTCTGGTGGCCATTCATCAGGATGCTTCCGGCCAGGCGCTTAAAAAAGCTTTGGCTTACGCCAAAGGCGTTGGCGGGACAAGGGCGGGTGTTATCCAGACGACCTTTAAGGAAGAAACCGAGACTGATCTTTTCGGCGAACAGGTGGTTCTCTGCGGCGGGACAAGCGAGTTGATCAAAGCGAGTTTTGAGACGCTGGTCAAGGCCGGTTTCCAGCCGGAAATTGCTTATTTCGAATGTCTGCATGAATTGAAACTTATCGTGGACTTGATTTACGAGGGGGGCATCCAGGGGATGCGTAAGCGTGTCTCGGACACAGCCGAATACGGCGATCTGTCGCGCGGTAAAAGGATCATCACCAAAGAAACCCGCAAAGTGATGAAAGATATTCTTAAAGAGATTCAGAAAGGGGAATTCGCCAAGGAATGGATCCTCGAGAATAAAAATGGCCGCCCCAAGATGAACAAATGGCGTAAAGAAGCCGCGGAGCATCCTGTCGAAAAAGTCGGGGCCAACCTGCGCCAGATGATGACCTGGATGAAGAAGTAACCTCCCCCCCATGGATCCCCGAGGTTCCTTGAAATTACATTTAGGTTGCGGGACAAACAAACTCAGCGGTTGGGTCAACGTCGATTCGGTCGCGGGATGCCAGCCGGATTTGCTCCACGACCTGACGGCGGCCTTGCCCTACACCGATTTAAGCGTTGATGAAATTCTGGCGGAAGATATTTTAGAACATTTTGACAAATACCTGCGTTTTGTCGTTTTTGAGGACTGGGCGCGCGTTTTAAAAATCGGCGGGAAGATTACGCTACAGGTTCCAAATTTCAAAAAGATTTTGTTCCGTTACTTTAAATTCGGGTACGATAATTTCGTCGATTTTATTTTCGGCGAGAACATGTGGCGCTCGGAGATTTATCTGGGGCATTTTGGAAACCACAAGTGGGGTTATTCCGAGCAGTCGTTGAAAGAATTTGTCGGGCACTTCGGGATTAGGACGCAGGAGATACATCCCGTCGGATTAAATATCCGTTTGACCGGCATCAAAGAGCGGCACGTGACCAAAGAGGAAGTCGACAAAATCGCAATTTATTCGCACGCGAACAAAACCGGGAAGGGAAAGGCGTATTTGCCGTTTGGTTTTGTGCGTCCCAAGATAGAAATTTTTAAAAAACAGACACGATGAAAGATTTTGTTAACAAGATTTTTATATTTGATACCACCTTGCGCGACGGCGAACAGGCGCCGGGGGCGACGATGAACGCCGGAGAGAAACTTGAAATCGCCTTCGCGTTGGAGCGTTTGGGCGTCGACATCATCGAGGCGGGGTTCCCGGTCAGTTCCCATGGAGACTTTGATTCGGTCTGTAACGTGGCCCTTAATATCAAGACGCCCATCATCTGCGCGTTGGCGCGTTGCCTAAAGAAAGACATCGACGCGGCCGCCGATTCTCTTAAAGAGGCCAAGCGCGGGCGCATCCATGTCTTTTTGGCAACCTCAAAAATTCATCTTCAATACAAATTCAAAAAGACCGAAGACGAAATTTTGCAGATAGCCGTCGATTCCGTACGCTACGCCCGCGATAAGATGGATAATATCGAATTTTCTCCGGAAGACGCTTCCCGCTCCGATAAAAAATTTTTGTTCCGAATCCTTGAAGAAGTCATTAAAGCCGGGGCGACGACGGTCAACATCCCCGACACGGTCGGCTACGGTATGCCGGAAGATTATGGCCGGTTGATCAGCGATATCCGCAACAATGTCCCCAATATAGGGAAGGCAGTCATCTCCGCGCATTGTCATGATGATTTGGGGATGGCTGTTTCTAATTCTCTGTCCGCCATCCGTAACGGCGCCCGGCAGGTGGAATGCACCATTAACGGCATCGGCGAGCGCGCTGGCAACGCCTCGATGGAAGAGATCGTGATGGCCCTTAAAACCCGGGAAGATGTTTACGGTTGCGCGACGGGAATCCGCACGCAGGAGTTTTACCGCATTTCCCGTTTGGTCAGCAAGTTGACGGGGTTTGTCGTTCCCCCCAATAAAGCGATTGTCGGGGCCAACGCCTTCCGCCATGAATCCGGCATTCATCAGGACGGGATTTTAAAGGAACGTTCGACTTACGAAATCATGCGCCCGGAGGATGTCGGTTTTACGGGGACCGGCGTGGTCTTGGGCAAACATTCCGGCCGGCACGCGTTTAAGGCGAGGTTGACGGCGTTGGGCGTGGAACTTAACGACGAAGAGTTGGATAAGGCCTTCAACCGCTTTAAAAATATTGCCGATAAAAAGAAACAGGTTTACGACGAGGATTTACTCGCGATTGTCGCGGATGAAGGCAAAGCCGTCGATGTCACCTGGAAGTTAAAAAATTTGGTCATCACCAGCGGCACCAATATCGCCCCTAAGGCCAAAGTGTCACTTGTCTCTAAAAACAGAGAGTATCGCAAAGATTCTTCCGGCGACGGGCCGGTGGACGCTTGCTACAAGGCCATCGACGCCATTACCAAAATAAAGG
>Ga0247727_10000524_pt1 | contig 93657 bp, 97 predicted proteins | sample WisWelCaveWW1625_FD_202498 | JGI IMG/M metagenome (GOLD analysis project Ga0247727, IMG submission 202498) | Biofilm microbial communities from Wishing Well Cave, Virginia, United States - WW16-25 | ecosystem: Environmental > Aquatic > Deep subsurface > Groundwater > Cave microbial mat | place... | reverse complement strand
GCGACAATTGGCGGGTACAGCATAATAGTGACCCACTAGATGGCAATCCACATTTGGCTCGAATATTCAGTAGCGCCAACCAGACCTGGCATTTTATTTCAAATAATCTTAAGCTGGACAAAGCTTACAGGTCAACAAGTGTAATTGCCTACAATCCAGAGATCGTTACCAAGCCGCTCCCCGACGGAAAAAAATGGGCTCTTCCCTACAGGAGCTGTGTTACCTGTGTCATTGGGCAGGCTGCGTTTGAACAGTGCCCCGACTTACCCACTAAAATTCAAGGGTTTCTGACGGTCGATAGCGAGTCACGAGGCGTGTTTGAAGAAAGGTGGGACGTTCAGGTTTTGTTCATGATTGCCGACGCACTATATGGTCCGCTAAGGGAATACCAAGCGGCCGCCAACAGGGGAAAAGACGCATCGTGAGTGGGGAAGAGACTGTCGCGGCGTGAAAATCTATGGCTTCACTGGGGATCGGAGAGTTGAAATGAAATCGACGCCAGCCGTTGCGCCCACCATACCTATCACTGTCGAACAACAGGGTGAGGTGGAGATTGTAGCAACGCCACTCGATGAGGCCGGTGTTTTTGAGGTCACAGTGACGTTTCAAGACAAGCAGCCGTCCAAATCTGTGCTTCTCACATCGCCCAGGGAATTCGCATTCCAGACGATGAAGTAAGCCAACGGTGAACGCGCCGGCGCGCGCATCCGAATCTGCGGGGCGAGCGCGCATTACTCGCCATTGACCGACACCATCCACTTGCCGGCGCCGCAAGCGTTCAGCAGCGAGGATCGGTTCGCCGCCACCGCCGCCCATGAAGCTGCTCATTGGATCGGCCACGAGAGCCGGCTCGACACCTTGAAGCACTATTTCACCGACCGCCGGGCTCGGGCGAGGGAGGAGTTGCGGGCTGAACTTGGCGCGGCCACGATCGGGGCCATGACCGGCTTGCCGCCCTTCCACCTGGAAGATCACGCCGCCTACATCGCCGATTGGGCCGTGCTGGTGAAGGACGAACCGCGCGCGTTCCTCGCCGCCGCCGCGAAGGCGCAAGCCGCGGTGGATTGGCTGGTAGCTCATGCGGGAACGCTTGGTGCTTCCTGCACCCGCTAGAAGTAGCTCGTCACGACGTTCGATTTGAACTCCGAGTGGGGCCGACATTCAAAGGGTCGCAACGCTATTGGGAGGGCTGGGATTGGCATGTCCGATCCGAGCAAGACCAGCACGTTGCCAACTTTACGTCCGGAACGCTTCTCGTTGATCCAAGTGCGCCACTCTTGATCAAACCAGGGCGATTCAAAACAGTGTTGGCTCGAGGCAATGACGATGAGATGCTGGCTGCGCTCAAGTGCTTTGTCGATCTCAGTTGAAAATTCGGTCGACTTGGATTCTGGAAGTGAAATGGGCGCGCAAAAAGCCTGCCGGCCGTTAGCGGTCAACGTCGAGTATGCCTGTGTCGCGATTGGGTAGTCTCTACTTGTGGAGCTAATGAACACGACTCGGTCCTCAGTGTTCAGCGTCGTCCCGCCTTCTGCCAGATCGCCGATCGTGCGCCACGAGTCAGAGTCGAATTCGTATGAATTACTTCGTGGATTGTAACGGTGAACCCCAAACCCTTGCTCTGCGACGTCTTCGATTTTAACACTGCGATATTGTCGTACGAACTGCGCGGCCTCAACTAGGGAGTCCGTGTATCGACCTATGAAGAATTTCTCCCAGGCGTCTGCGTGCCCCGGTATCGATGCGAAGCATACCAATACTCGGAACTTCGGTAGGTTGCCCCCAATATCGTGCGAGTTGAAGTCCAAAACGGTTGTGCCGGCTCTGAAATATACATCGACCAGCAGATCGGATACGCTTTCGAAGAGATAATACCGTCCGGACATGTGTACCGACCAATGATCCGCGAACAGCGCGGCGGGTTGGCGAAACTTCACTCCAGTCTTGGGGTCAATCGGAGCCTCCGGATGTTGCGGGCGAAAGCCTCGCTCAAGCCTTAGGGGAAGTTGCGGTGCCGAAGGGCGCTCTTCCTCATTGGGTACCTCTTCCCTCACCGCCGACTTGGCCGCGGTGCCGGCTGAATGTTCTTGCTGCTCCAAGGCGTCGGCTAGCTTGGTCTTCTTGCTGAAGGGCCACATCGAGTCTTCCCCCTTTGTCCAATCCCTGCAAATGACCACTTAGCCTGTCGCACTACCATTTTCCGTGACTACATTCATGTCAATGATTCCCGTCGTTTCCACCACCCGTCGGCGGGTCGCGGCGGCATGCAGGCCAGGGCTCAGGGCATGACTGGTTTGCCGCCTTTCCATCTGGAGGATCATGCCGCCTACATCGCTGATTGGGCCGTGCTGTGAAGGTCAAACCACGCGCGTTTCTCGCCGCCGCCGCGAAGGCGCAAGCCGCGGTGGATTGGCTGATCGAGCGCGCTGGATCACCGGCAGCGTCTCGGGCTGAAACCGCTGTCTGACCAGTTGACGGCCATAGGTGGCCCTCTTAGTCCTACAACACGCCGTATGGTTTTCGCCGATTGCAGACATCGCCCGCGCCGGCCCACTAGAACTACTTCAGTGCTGTTTGGACTTCTGAAGCTTCGGCAGGTCGTATCGACCCGCGACGGAATCTGCCCCACGATCGTTTGTTGACAAAACCCTGCCACCGAAGTGCATGTCACTTCGGCGGCTTCTTGCTTTCTAGAAACTGAATGAGTCCCTCCCGAAGCTGTTTCACCTTGTCGGCTTCTTTCGAGCCGACAGCGCGGTAGCTGCGCTCCGATGCTTCCCAAGCCGAGACGGCTAAAGCGATGTCACCCCGCATCGCTGTTTCCAGCCCAGCTTTCCCAATGATGTTCGCGAAGTGCTCCCTGGGGGCGTCTTCATCGAGCATCGGTTCCAGTTCGAGCAATACCGTGGCGGCTTCCCCCGGTTCGTCGTTCTGCATTAGGAGCTGTGCCAGGTTCAGGGCGCTTGTGATCGCGCGATGGGGCCGACCCCCTTCGACGTTAAACGCAATGGCGTCCGTCAGAAGCTGCCGTGCAGATGGATGCTCCAAGACGATGGCGGTCGCGCCGAGGTTGTGGAGACAAGCTGCAATAAAGAAGTCGGAATTCGCGGCCTGCGCTTCCTCTAGAGCCTCGCCGAAGATATTCCAGGCTTCATTGAAGTCATTCTCCTGAAGCGAGACTTGCGCGCGGTGATATTTCGCCTGCACGCGCAGCACCGGGTCCGCGTTTCCATCTTCAACCCGCAAGAACACGGCCTTGGCCTCTGAGAATCGTCCGGCGTGCAGCATGGCCGTGCCGACGCGTTCCAGAATCTCTTGATCGTCAGCACTGAGCGAATAGGCCCGCTGGTACGCTGCGAGCGAGGTCGCGGGCGCGGAGAATAGCGTCAGCCCACCAAGCTCCATCAAAGTGCCGATCGTCTGCTTCTTAGCATCCGCCAAAGCAACCTGCTGCGCGTCGGCAAGCTCCAACAGGAGCGCGGCTGCCCCGGCGACGTCGCCATCGGCAGCCAAACTGACGGCATGCACCTTGCGGGCGTTCCCAGATTTCAAGAGCGTGCCGACAGCAGTTTTGAAAGCTTCCGCTGAAACTGGATCGGCCTCGGCGCGCGTCGATGAAAGCGCCAGCAGGATTCTCTCTTCCATCGCGCGCAGGTCGCCCGCGACCGCGCTGGCCGTGGCCGCCGGCAGATCCTGAATGTCGCGCTTAATGTCTTCGACCACGCCAAGCGTCCTGCCGCTGACGCGCGCCGTTTCAATAAGGAGGTGCGGCTGAAACTTCTTGAAGTAGGTCTCATCCTCAATTGCAGCTTCAAACGCGCGGGTGATGACGGCGCTGGCAAAGTCCTTCGCGGGCGACGTGGAAAATGTCGGGCATTGCTTTACCAGCGCACGCATGACGATCTCCGTTGCGGCTTCGGGGAAGCGCCGCCCATCGGGGCCGGATGCGGCGTCCGCAAGCTCTTTTGGCGACAGCATGCATTGGGTCAGGTGCTCGCTTAGAAGATCGCACGCGGCTTCAATCTGCTTGCGATCGCTCCATCCGAAAGACTGGTCGGAGAGCCACTCGGCTACGAGATGATTGCGAATCCGGCCGAGGGTCGCCTTGTCATCAACCGCGTGGCGCTGCTTTGCCGCCAGAGCAAATCCCATGATGGTTCCCGCCACAATCAGGGCGGGTAGTCCCGCGATACCGGCGAGACCCAGCGACGTGGCGCTCAAGGCAATGCCGCACGAGCCGAATGCTAGGTTTGCAACGCGATCCGCAACCTGGTCGGTCAGCTTCATCTATGTACACCGCGCACTTAGATAAGAAAGGTCATACGACTGCTTCGCAGTAGAACGCTGAGAACGAACGTCTGCAATGGGCCAGCTTTCCTAACGGTCACTGTCCCACCTCCAACACGGTCGCTCAAGCCCGGCCGGTCGGCTATGACGGATGGGGCCTACCGGATCGCTGAGACTTACAGGGTCGGTGAGCGCCGCAATCCCCAAGAATTGGCCAGCGCAGGCCGCGACCTGCCTACGGGTCGTGGCGTGCGCTGGCGCGGCCTTTGCTTCGCCGGCGCCCATGGGTGTGACGCTGCTCCGCGTGACGATGGCTTGCCTCGGCGGCGTAATGCTTGCGCTCGCCGGCAACACGCGCGACGTGATCCTCTATAATCACAGCCCGTCCGTCCCAGCCGGCTTCTACCTGCGCACCGACGACGCCCTGGCGCGCGGAACCACGGTGACCGTGCGGGCGGTGGATGTTGCGCGAGCTTATGCTGCGGCGCGCCATTTCACCGATGCCGGCGACCGCTTCATCAAGCGCGTGGCCGCGACCCGTGGGCAGGTCGTGTGCGCGAACGGCGCGGCCATCACCATTGACGGCGCCGTCGCCGCCCAGCGGATTGGACGCGACAGTGCGGGCCGCGCTTTGCCGACCTGGGAGGGCTGCCGCACGCTCACCGCCGAAGAGGTGTTCTTGCTCGGCGACACTGCTGACAGTTTCGATGGCCGCTATTGGGGGCCAACGCCGGAGCGGCTCATCGAAGGCGTCTGGCGGCCGCTCGCCGCGCAGCGCTGATTGACGCGGCGCCGGCCGCCAGCGAAGCTTGCTTGTCCATGCTCTTGCTTTTCTTCCTGCCGATAGCGGCCATCCTCTGCGCCGCCTTGCTGCGCCGCGCGCTGCCGATTGTGCTTGCGGCGGCGAGCGCCAGCATTGCCTGGACGCTGACGCACGACACGCCTGCGACCTGGCTCGCCGCCTTGATCGCGCTGTGCGTCGCAGCGGCGGGGTTGGATTTAAGTTCGTCGTCGTCCTCAAACATTCTCCGGCGGATTGGCATAGCCGCGGAGGCGGTGTGCGCGGGCGGCGTCTTGGCGTTCGCAGCAGGCGCCATTTTGCGACAGCAGGTGAGCGGCGCTCCCTATGTGATCAGCGTTGCGTTTGCCGGGCTCATCGGCATCGGCATCGTGCTGCACTGGCGCGAGCCCGCACACATGAAGCGGCACGCCTGACAGACGTATTTTACAGCGCCGATTCAGAGCCATTGTTAGTATGAATGCATGACAGGTCACAGAAAGGTCGGAGGGCAAGTTAAAGGCGCGACCTGCGGCCGCGCGAAACGCTTGCAGCGCAAGGCATTTTCACAGGTCATGCGAGCGAGCGCAGGTCGCGTCACGACCTGCGTCTCTCCGTGGCAACAACTCTCCTCCCGCGAGCAGAGCCAATGACGGCTGCCAGCTTCGATCGCTTGCTGAGATCGTCACGCCTCGCCATGCCGGCGATTGGCGCCGACGATTTCCGCGCCGACCGCTCGATCCGTTTGACGCGCCCAGATCGCGAGCGACTCGAAGGAAAGATCAAGGGCGGCAGCGCCACATCAGGCGGCGGTGCGCCGGCCAAGGCGCCATCACTTTCCAGCAGGATGGACAAGCGGGCGTCCGCGCGCGCGTTCGACGGCGATGCGTCCGGCGCTGGCATGGCGTTCGACACGCGCCAGCGCGCCATCGTCAAGGTGCATTACTTCAACCATGCCGGCGGCGGCGGCAGCGCGCTCAAGGCGCACGTGCGCTACGTCGCGCGCGATGCCGCGACCCGCGATGACCTGCAGCCCCCCAGCGAAGGCAAGCCAGACGATCGCGAAGCGCAGGCCCGCGCGCATGCGGCCTACCTCTCCCGCGAGGGCGCGACTGAGCGTTCCGTGTTCTACGACGCCAAGATCGAAGACGTGGACGGCGCGCGTCGAGCGGAGGCTTGGGCCAGATCAGACAAGCGCCACTTCCGCATCGTGCTCAGCGCCGAGAATGGCGCCCGGCTGCATGACCTGCCAGCCTATACGCGCGAAGTGATGGCCCGCGCCGAGGCGGCGCTCGGGAGCAAGCTGCAATGGGTGGCGGTCGACCACCACGACACCGGCAACCCGCATACGCACCTGATCATCCGCGGCCGGCGCGGCAATGGCCAGGGTGCTGCCGCGCGATTTCATCAAGCACGGCTTCGCCAACATCGCCCGCGACGTGGCGACGGAATCGCTCGGCCCGCGCTCCCCCGCCGACGAGCGCCTGGCGCTTTCGCGCGAGGTCGGCCGGCACGCGCCGACGCGGCTCGACCGCATGATCGCCGCGCTTCTGCCCGAGAACGGCGCAGTGCGCATCGCCAACCTTGAAGCCCCCAACGGCGACCCGTCCACGACCCTCGCGCTCAAGGCCCGCGCGCGCGAATTGCAACGGATGGGCCTCGCGCAGGAAGTGAAGCGCAACGTGCTGGCCTTCACGCCCGACTGGCGCGACCGCCTGCAGGCGATGGAGCTGCACCTCGATATTCGCAAGCGCGTGGTCCAGCAGCGCGTGCTGCGGCAGGCGGCGTGGGAGCGGTCATTGAAGCAACTCATGCGAGGCCTGCTGGGGCGATAGTTCAGACCATTAGCCGCCCCCGAGCACCAGACCTTCCTGCCGCTCATGCCGGCACGATGGGCTCCATCGAGACCGTTCGCTGGCCGGCCAAGCTTCTCGTGACTGCCTGCAGTGATACCATGAGGTCGCGTGCCCACGATTCGGGATAGGCTTCCGGCCCTGGACGCGCCAATGCTGATCACAAAGGCGCAGGCAATGGTGGCAAGTGCACCCGCCGCGCCGCTTAGCGCGACGAACGCGGCGGCCGGCACTGATGATCCCATCTCGGAGAACGCGGCTTTCGCGGACCTGGTGACATGGTCTGCCGACAGGCCCGCATGGCAAAGGGACGCCCTAAGGCGCCTCGTCCAGAGTGGTGCGCTGGACGCCGCCGACATCACCGCGCTGGCGGAATTGTGCCTCGCGCCGCAATTGGCGCATGAGCCTTTCTCGACGGCGCACGTCCTCGCCGAGGCGTCGGTCGAGCCGATTACGCTCCGGACGATCGCGAGCCCGACAGGGATCAACGCGCTCGCGCCCGATCAGGCCCTGGAGTTCGCACGCGAGGGGCTCACCATCATCTACGGCGACAACGGCTCCGGGAAGTCCGGTTATGTCCGCGTGCTCAAACATGCTTGCCGCACGCGCGATGGAAAGTTGAAAATTCTCCGTGACGTGGAGGACACGGCCGCGACGCCGCAATCCGCCAAAATCACGCTCGCGCGCGGCGCGGTCGAAGAGCAATTTGGCTGGACGCCGGACGCGCCAGGCCATGCCGATTTGCCCTCCGTCAGTATCTTCGACTCGCGGAGTGCGAACATCCATGTCGAGAAGACAAACGCAGTCGCCTATATCCCGCAGCCCATGCAGGTGCTCGAAGGGCTGGCCAACGCCTGCGATGCGGTCAAAGACAAGCTGAACGCCGCGCTCACGATGCTCAAAGCGCAAACGCCGCGCGCGGTCCTCGCGCCGACCCTGCGTGTCGATACCGCCGCCGGCCAATTCGTGCGCCAGGTCACTGAGAAATCAATGTCGCACAGCTCGAACATCTCGCGAAGCTCACAGAGGACGAGGCGAAGCGCCTGACGACGCTCGAAGCAGACTTCGCCCAAGACCCAAAGCGGGCGGTGGATCGCATTAATGGACAGAAATCGCGGCTTCAGGCTGGAATCGCGCGGCTCAAGCTGCTCTATGAGGCGGGCGCGGAGAATGCGTTCACCACACGGGACGAACTCGCGGCGACGCACACCGCCAAAGGCGAAGCCGCACGGGCCGCGTCGGAAGCTCTCTTCAAGGCATCGCCCCTCCCCGAGGTGGGGCAGGAGGCATGGCGCGGCCTCTGGGAAGCGGCCCGCCGGTACGCCGACGAGGTTGCGTATCCCAACAAGAGCTTTCCGGCCGCGACGTCGGATGAAGATCTGTGCGTATTGTGCCAGCAACCGCTCCGAGCCGAGGCCGTCGCGCGCCACCAGACTTTTGAATCCTATGTGAAGGGTGCCACGCGCGCCGAGGAGGAAGCGGCGGCGCGAGCCGTTGAGGACGCACGCAAGGTCGCAAGGAACGCCGCATTCAGCACTGACGCCATCCATCAACTCCAAATGCTGATCGCCACCGAAGTTGGCGACGCGCCGCTTGCGGAAGATGTGCGTCGCGCAGCGATCGTTGCCGCTTGGCGTCTCCGCGCGCTCCTCCGCCGCCAACCGGCCCCGGTGGCAAAGGCTATCTGGCCGGAAGCGGCGCTCAACTCGCTCATGAATGATCTGGCGGCGCGCGCAGGCCAACTCGCGGCGGATCAAGACAGTGACGCTTACAAGAAGCTCTTGTGGGAGTTTCGTGAGTTGAAGGACCGCGAGGCGCTCGGGCCGCTTGTGGAAGACATCAAGGCCGAGATCGAACGGCGCAAAGAGGCCGCGGCGGTTAATAAGGCGCTCCGCGAAACGGCCAAGAATTCCATCACCACGAAGAACCGCGAACTATCCGACCTGCTGATCACGAACGCGCTCCGGGGGCGATTCGCGCGAGAGATCGACAAGCTGAAGCTCTCCCGGATGCCCGTCGAGTTACGGAAGACCGACCAGAAGGCGGTCTCTTATTTCCAGGTGGCGCTCGTCGAAAAGCCGGACGAGCCAGTCGGCGAAATCTTCAGCGAAGGCGAGCATCGTTGCGTCGCGCTCGCCGCTTTTCTCGCCGAACTGGTCACATCCAAGCGCTATTCCGGCATCGTGTTCGACGACCCCATGTCGTCCCTCGATCACATTCACCGGAAAGCCGTCGCTGCCCGCCTCGTCGAGGAGGCCGCGCACCGCCAGGTCATTGTATTCACCCACGACCTGACGTTCCTCTACGAACTGCGACGCGAAGCTGAGGCGCATGGCCGGCCAATCAGCTATCAGACGGTGCGTCGGCGGCTCGACCGGCCCGGCTTCGTCGAGGGCGAGCTCCCGGACAAGGCCAAATCTGGCTTGCAGCTCACGAACGCGTTGCGTTCCGAGTTGAAGGCTGCGAAGCCCAATTACGAGGGGTGGAACGACACTAGACGAACCAGCTTCGCCAAAGGAATCCTAGCGCAGACTCGCGAAGCCTGGGAACAGGGCGTCGCCGACTTTATCCGCCCCGTGCTCGGCCGCTTCGACAACCACGTGAAGGTCAGTTCGATCTATCGCCTTGCCGTGCTTACCGAGGACGACGTGAAAACCGTCATGGCGGCGCGCAGCCGGCTCTCCGAAGACCTTCACGCTTCGGCCGAGACGCTGAACCCCGAGACCGTATCACACGCCGATCTCTTGGCTGAGGTGGTGAAGCTCGAAACGTGGCTAATGGATATCGCGCAGCGCCAGAAAGATGCGTCCGTGCCAAAAATCTAGGAAGACGCTGAACACCACGAACGCTTCGATAGTCGGCTGCTACGGAGCGAGGGGCGCCGGCTGTTCAACAAGTCCTGCCAAGAACGCTGCGAACGGCCCAATATCCTGATCCACGCTGGCTGCTTCCAACGCCGCCATGTATTGCGCGCGCGATTGAACCGGCACGACCGTCCAGGGATAGCCGGCCGCCGCGTTCATCACATTCATCAGGAAGCGTCCGGTGCGGCCGTTGCCGTCGCTGTAGGGGTGGATGTAGACGAAGATGAAGTGCCCGAGGACGATGCGCACGGCGGGATCGCTCTCTTCGCGAAGCAGATCGAAGAACACCAGCATCGCGTCGCGCACGGCTTCGGCATTGAGCGGCACATGCCGCGAGCCGCGGATATGGACCGGCCCGTTGCGATAGCCGGCGAGATTTTCCGGCTTCACGAGACCCACCGCAACGCTCGGCGCAAACAGCTCGCGATACCAGGCGCCGTGATTGCGATCCGCGACATCGCCGGGATTGGCGCCTTCCAGCACTTCGCGAACGCTTTGCTTGACGACCTGAAACGCCTGCCAGTACCCCCTCGCGGCCAAGGCGTTGCGATGTTCGCGATCGGCTTCATCGCTCTCCGGATTCCAGCCGCCGCTGCGCACGCGCTCGATCAGATCGGTGTTGACCTGATAGCCCTCGATCGAGAGTGAGTGGTAGGCGTCGGTGACGTAGATGTCGTCCACCTGGCGCATGTAGGCGTCGATATCGTTGACGCGCGGCGGCGGCGCGGGAAACCGCGACGGAATATCTTCGCGCATCTTCTGCCACATCAGGCGAAGGCGATGCGCATAAGGCGACGGATCGCGCTTGTATGCGGCGCGCGCAAAGTGGTCCTTGAACGGATCGCTTTCGCGCACGTCGTAGCCAGCCGCGCGCATCGCAGCGAGAATGTCGTCGGCCTCGCGATCGCGGCCGATGTTTCTGAACGCCCCGGCGAGGCGCCCGGCGATGGTTGAATGTCCGCCCTGGAGCAGTCGCGCGAGCAGCGCCGATGCATCGCGCTGCATGGATAGGATCGTGCGCGCTTCCGTCGGATAGAGTTCGAACAAGCTCGGCCCCGCCGCGATCATGGCCGGCACGATTGCGAAGAGCCGCAGCCCGTTCAGTTGCGCGGCGTCTTCCGGCGCCGGCAAGGTGTGGTCGCCCTCGAAGATCGACGTGCCGTGGATGAGATCGGTGGCGCGGTTGCGCGCGCCTTGCGCGCGCACGAGCAATTGGCGCGGGACGTTGAGATTGCCGGCGTGGAGGACGAGCGATTGCTCGGGCGTGAGCGCCCAGGCGTCGCCGAACCGCTCATTGAGATAGTCGCGGCAGAAGCCCCAGAACGAGGCGAACCAGGCCGTCGTCTCGCCATCAGGCCCGCCCGGGCGGGCGGGAATGTACCAGCCTTTCATCACCTCCTTGAGGAACCCCTGCTTCTGGAGCAGTTCCCGAGCGGCGCGGGTCAGGTCAGCCGACCGGATCGCCTGCCGCCCGGACGCCTGGATTTCTCTCAGGCTTTCAAGGGCCTGGGCTAGCTTTTCGTTCGGCGGGGCCATTTGCGATCATCCTTGGGGCGCTCGTAGCATGGATCGCTTATTATGTCGTGATTAAAATAGCTTATTGTGCCTGGCTGTGCTTGGACGAAAGACGAAATTCCCTTTTCCAACGGCGCTGCGTCGATTGCATGAGCCCTTTTCAGCTGCTGCTTGTCTGTCTAAATCTCACGCCAAGGGGGCTAGCGGGTGGAACAGCGGTTTGGCGAGCGGCCCTCGGCCGCACTCGACCTCGGCGCGAGCGAGCGGCTCTTTGCCGCCGCCACATTGGGTGCGCAAAAGTTCTTGAAAACAAGACACCCATCGAGTGCACAGTGCCGACAACTGGTCCGGCGCACTCTCGATGCGTCTGAGGCCGATGAGGCGGCGGCCCAATTGGCACAACTTGCCGAACATCGCCTTGACGACAACACAGCCGCTGCGGAGCGTTTGCTCACCGTCGCGGTCTCGCAGCTCACTCCCGTGATTTCGCCGATAGGACAGCTTCCGCTTACACGCATTGCGTACCGGCTGGCGCGAATGCGCGCGCGCAATGGCGATGCGATTGCCGCGTTACTGAAGCTTGCCGCCATAGCCGGGCTGGCCTTCGAACCGGCCGATGGAAAATATTCGACGCTGCTGGCTTGGGTCGCCACAGAGCTGCGTTCGTTGGGCGATATCGATCGCGCCGATGACTTGGACTATGCGGCAGCAGCAGCGCGCCAAGCAAGCGGCGCGCGCTCTGGAGGTTTGAGTCTCACCAAGAGCCGGACCTTTGTTCCAGGCCTTGAGAGCGCCGAAGAAAAGACGACGCCGGTAACTGTGCATTTCGCAACAACCCGTGCAATCGACCATAGCGCGGCGTGGGCTCATCCTTATAGCTGCGAGCTGTCGCCGGATCTATCGTTCGGCACCGCGCGAGTAATTGTGCCATTAGACAAAAACCTCGAGCACATTCGCGCCGCGGTGCGCCGCGGCCAGCCCGGTTTCGCGCGACGCATTCCGTTTCGGCGCGGCAAGACGGAACTGGATATCGTGTGGCCCCAATCCGACGAGGCAACCTTTTGGCGCGACCTCCGCCTCACGGTGACCAAGCGCGCGCGGCGCGAAGTTTTGATCTATATTCATGGGTTCAATACGCCTTTTGAGAAGGGGATCGAGCGCGCCGGCCATCTTCATGCAGCACTCGAAATACAAGGCGCGACCATCGCGTTCAGCTGGCCTTCGCTCGGATGTGTTTTCAAATATGGCAGCGATGCTCAGATGGTTCGCGATATGTCACGCGATCCGCTGGTCGCGACAATCTGTAGAGCAGTCGAACTGGCCGACGCAAAGATAGTCCATGTGGTGGCCCATTCCATGGGATCGCGCGTGGCGCTGGGCGCGCTGGTGATGATGCACGAAGGCAATGTGGCGTTGCCCGGCGGCGCCAAGTTTGGCCATGTTGTGTTGGCGGCGGCGGATGTACCGCGCGACGAGTACATCAAGGCGATCCCAAAGCTTGGTCCTCTCGCCGAACGCGTAACGCTTTACGCGTCGAAATGGGACCGGGCCCTGTGGGCGGCGCGGTTGGCCGACGGCAAACCGCGCGCAGGCGACGCTGGCCGCGTGACTATCGTCCGTCCGAGTGAGACGGTGGATACGAGCCGGGCGAGCGGAGGACCGCTCGGTCACTCCGACTTTGACGGCACGGCGCTCGACGACGCGCGCGCGCTATTGTGGTTTGGGATTGCGCCACGACACCGGGCCTTTCTTGAGCCGCAGCGCTCGCTTGCGGGCACCTCGTGGCGGTTTCGCAAGCTGAACATTATCGACCGCGACTTGCTTTGGTGCAGGGCTGGGCTCATCATATCACGCTTGGCGGGATGTGAACGCGCCCACGCCATTCTCGAAAATGAGATTGCCAAACTCAATCCGGTCGCCGACAAACGTCTGCACACGGATCTATCGAGAACCTTAGTTGCGTCGCAGCAGGCCTGCCAGGGACGTGTTACGTTGCATTACGCGCCCGAGGAGCGCGACGGTACTTTCAAATAGTCCGCGAGTGGGGATGAATGCCGGACGTTTTTGTTGAGCTTGTCGATGCGGATGGGGCGCCTGTGCCCGCGCAATTGGCGTTCGTGCCCAGCCACTCGCGCACGTCTAGTGGCACTGTGCAAACCGGGCCAAGCGGCAAGCTCGGTCTTAGTATTGAACGCGTTGACAATCTCGAAATGTTGGTGATGCCCAAACGAGCGGGATTCTGGTCGTCACATCACACGCTTCGCGCGGGGCTGAATCGCGTCGTGTGCGCGCCGATCAAAACAACGGAGGCTTGGTGGGCTCGCTGCACGGGCTTGGCCAACGTGACCAAACGTGGCGAGGGCGTCGTGATCGGCATCGTCGACACGTCGTTTGAGAGCCAAGCCGGCATTGATCACGTCGAGATTCACGGCGTCGGCCGCGCGCCGCGCCGCCGGGATGACGACGGCAGCATCTGGCGCCACGGCGAGGCCATCGCCCGCATCCTCGGTGACCGCTCCCCGGTTCTGGGCGGCATGGCGCAAGGGGCGCGGATTGTCTGTTACACAGCCGATTGTGTGCCCCCGGTCGCGGCCCAAGCGCTGGCCGAGCCTCATAATGGATTGGTGTTCGATCACGACCAGTTGGAACTGGACCCCGCCGAGGTCGCTTCAGGTATCATGTCGCTGGCAAAGCAACACAAAGCGGACGTGATCAACTTGAGCGCTGGAGCGTTCGCCGACCCTTCGCAATTCAGCGGCTTGTCCGACGTGATCGAAGCGGCGTTCGACATCGGAACTGTCTGCATTGTGGCTGCTGGGAACACAGAATGCGACGAGCTTGCTTTCCCTGCTTACGTCGATCGGTGCATTTCCGTGGGCGCTATCGGTTGTTGCAAGTGGGGCCCGCCCGGATCGATTGCCGAACTTGAGCGCATGCGAAGCGTCGCGACGGGCGGCAGAAGCGGCGAGCTCGACGGATATGGGCCCGTGTTCCATTGGGTGGATAGCGCCTACGGTCCAGGCCTGGAGGCGGTCGCCCCCGGGGTCGGAATCGTAATATCAAGGGATGGTCGTCCGGCCTTCGATGTGGTCGGAACCTCTTTTGCGGCGCCTGTCGCGACAGGCGCCTTGGCGGTTGCGCTCTCGATGGATCACGACTATTTGGGCCTGCCGAGGACTTCTGAGCGCTCCGAACGAGCCGTCGGCGTGTTCAGAAGTCTTTGTAAACAAACAACAATCTCCCCTCGTTTCGTGGGGCGGGGGGTGCCTTTCTTGCGCGAGGGGACAAATATTGATTTTTAATTCTTTCCTCCCACACTCAAACGGGCTCCGGGGATTGGGCTGATGGCTGGCCGCGTCGAACTTATTGTGACCTACCGGAAGGGCGTGCTGCTCGCCAGCAGCGCCGAAATGGCGGCCATCCCAAGCATTGACAGCCTGCTATCCGGACTGCCGGTTTCCTTTGTGTCCGGGGATCCCCGAACATCGATGCGCATCACCGTGCCCATTGCCCTGCGCGCGCGCGTCATTGAGGCAGCCGCCAAATTTTGCCACGTCGACGAATATGCCGGCCTCGAACTGCTGAGCGGCGCAAGCCGTTAGAGTAGGTCCCGCAGACCCGGTCCAGATCGCTGCAGGAGTGTCCGCTTTTGGGCGCGAACCTGTGCGGCCAAACTCGGTGATCCTTCCTGTCTCGCGACCGCGGGGAACGACCGGATATAATACCGTTTCCAGCCGCCTGTTCGCAGCACACGATGCTACGTTGGCTTCTTCTCACGACTGCCCAGTATCTCTTGCGCCACGCTCTCGGCGACCGCCCTCACCGGATCATCCGCCAAGTGCGCGTAGCGCTCGGTCGTCGCGGCCTGCGTGTGCCCGAGCGCCTTGCCTACCAGGAACAGGCTTGCGCCGTTCGCGACAGCGAAGCTGGCGAAGGAATGCCGTAGATCGTGGATGCGCACGTCGGGCAGTTTTGCGCGCTTGCGAACGGTCTCCCAGCGATGCGACATGCCGATGAGCGGGCCCTTGGCGCCGCGTCCGGGGAAGACGAAGTCGTTGACCCGCTTCTGCTTCCATTCCTGCAAAATCTCACACGCGGCGCTATTGAGCGGGATGGTTTTCTCGCCCGTCTTGGAGCGTTCGCGCGGCAAGACGATCCGCGCGCGATCAAGATCGACTTCCGCCCAGCGCAGTTCGAGAACTTCTGACCGGCGCGCGCCAGTCAGCGCCAGGAGGCGAATGGCGGCGGCAAATGCCGGGACGATCTCGCCTTCCTCGACGAGTTCGTCGGCGGCCTTGAACAGCCGGCGCATTTCGTCGCCATTGAGGTAGCGCTCGCGCTTGGGCGGGCGCACGGTTTTGACGCCCTTGCAGGGATTGGTCTTGATGATGCCTTCGCGCTCGGCCCACGAGAGCATCGCCGAGAAGCTGCGCACGACGCCGCCGGCGATGATGGCGCCGCCGACGACGCGCGCCACGCCGCGCTTCTTGGTCTTGATGTTCTTGGCGGTCTTGCCGGCCTTGATGTCCGCTTGGAGCCGCTCGATGTCCGAGCGAACCAATTCGGCCGCCGGCTGTCGGCCGATCAGCGGGCTGACGTGCCGTTTCAGGCAGGACTCGTCGAACGCCCAAGAGGAATCCTTCTTGGTCGGCTTCGCTGCCCGGCCTTCCACCAGGTAGAGCGCGATCAGATCATCGACGGTGACGGCGTTGCGGCGCTCCTCCTTAATGCGCTGCGGATCGAAGCCGTCTTCGGCCTTGCGGATGACCGCCTTGGCTCTCTCGCGCGCGTCCTCGGCTGTCCAGGGTGAGCCGTGATCGCCGATCGTCAGCCAGCGCTGGCGCGAACCGATCCGATACTTGACCCCATAGGACTTGCGGCCGTTCGGAAACACCCGAAGGACGAAGCCCTTCACTTCGACATCCCAAACGCGAACCTCCTCCTGCCCAGGAAGGGTGGCGTCAACGACGCGCTTCGAAATCTTGGTTTTCTGGAGCATTTGTCTGCTACCATTTCTGCTACCATTTCTGCTACCAAAGCGGTATTGCGTGACCGCCAAATCTACGGGTCCAGACGCGCTCAGTCAGCGGGCCATGAGGCCAAAGTCTAAGGGTCTGGCTGGTTGAAGCTAAGGGTCGCGAGGCCGGAGTCTAAGGGTCAAAGGCTGCTTTTCTGCTACCACATTGCTACCAAATGGAGGAAATTCGGGGCAATTTCCGGTAATTTCCGTTCGCCCCAATTGGGCTTATTATTGGATATATATCAAGTGCTTATCAGGGAATTTTCCCCTGTGGATAAGTGGCGGTAAACGGCCTGGGCGGCTCTAGTGCACTGGGGGTCGGCAAGGCCGGCCCGCGATGCGAGTCTGGGGGTCAGGAGTTCGAATCTCTTCGGGCGCACCCGCGAGGATGAAGGTGAGTACTGGCGGGTGGTGGTGGTGCGCGGGTGAGCCGTTTGCACGGTTTGGCTGTTTCGACAACGGACCGCGCTCGCAGGGTAGTGGGTCAGTTTGAAATCTTGGAAAGAGCCTCCCGAAGGAGCTTGAGCGCGCGAGGCGTGTCGGGGTTCTTGGGGCTTCGATCGGCGACGAAGCTGCGGATTATCCGCCCGTTTCTTCTCCTCTCCTCTTGGTACGCAGAGGCTGCGCGCTTCGCCATGAGGTCAGCCTCATCGGCGCAGTAAGCGACAGTGCAGTTTGGATTCTCGCATGGGGTGCCGGTAACTCGGCATGCAAAATTGCGCGTCATCTACTCCCTTCTCCCGGGGGGATCATTACGCTGAAACGCGCTTCTTGTAGGGTCCGCGCGATTTGGGCGCTGGCACATAGTAGTCCATACGCTCAACAATGTCTTCCATTGACCAAAGCTTGTTCGTGACGCCAGCGGCCATGGCCGGGGTCACTTTCAAGGTCTTATGGATACGGACAAAATTGTAATACATGAAATGCAGCGCCACGGCGTGGGCATGGTTTTCGATCTTCTTGGAAAAGCCGTTGGTCAACCGGGTGAATCGGCGCATCGCCATACGCATGGTGAGGTTCTGGCGCTCGACATAGGATGTCGAAACATGGTCCCGGTCGGGCTTGCCCTCGATCCGGACTTTCTTGGCGCCGGTGCATTCGGCGGGACTGTAGCGGCCCTTGGCGCTTTCCGGCGATGCGCCGTAGGTTTTCACCAATTGTGCGTAATCCACATCGATTCCAAACACGTCGCGCACGGCGTTGATATACGCGCCAAGGCCGTCGCTGGTAAGCTGGACACGTCCGGCTAGGCGTTCGTAAACGTCCTGCACGAAGGCGTGCGCGTGCTCGCCGTCGCGGTCGCCAACCAGCCATGAAATGGCGAGCTTGGTGTCGGCGCAAATCGCGGTCCAGGTCCAAGTGTCGCCAGCGCCCTGCGGGGCGGCCTTGGCGGTCGGGACGTTCTTCTGCTTGGCGTAGGTGAAGCTCCAGATTTCATCCATCTGGACGCGCTTGCATGGCAGATCACGCAGCATGGCATCCTGGTAGGCCGCGCACGCGCGCCCAGCGTCGATAAGCAGCTTCTTGACCGTGTTCTTGGACGTGTCCGTGAGGCGCGCCGTGGCCATCAAGGAATTGCCCTCAACCAGACAGCGGCGGACGTTCCCGCGCCCTCGTACCAGACGATCGGCTCATCCATCCCCGGCCCGCGCACGGTGCGCCGCAGCAGCGCCCCCGCGGGCGGCCAGGTCGTGAAGAGCACTCAATCAATGCGACCAGTTACGCCTACCGTAAGCCGGACGGCCAAACCCGCCTTGGCTGCTACTGCAATGCTACCGGGACGCAGATTGACAGTGAAATCTGTGGCAGCTGCCTCGGCAGGCAGCGCCACAAAGATGTCGAAGTAACCCTCCTCCAGTTCGGGTACCGACTGCAATCGGTGCGCACTAGCGGCAATGGCAGTAGTTAGTTTCTCGAACGCCTCTGCGATTTCGGTGGCATCAATCTGCAGTTCAACCGCCCACAGCCCGCTTTTCGTTCTAACCACGCCTCCGCTCGATGTCCGCGCCTGACCGGCCGTATGACTGGAAGTCGGACTGAGTCCGAGTAATGCAGTCACCGTCGCCGGGTCGAGCCGAGCGCCATGCAGATACAATGAGACAGATGCCGCTTGAGCGACACTAGGGTTGCCGGTCATTTAGATTTCCCACGAACTCTCCATTAGGATCATACACGTTCCCTGTTCGGGGATCGACGTAATAGTCATCTTTTGGTTGACCATGATCCCGCTGTTTAATGGCGTGAAATCTTCTGCGCGCCTCATCTGGATTCACTCTGTTTCGCCGTCCCCACTCCTCTGCCCCGGCTGGGCCCGGCCAGGAGCCCGGAGGCTGGCTAGCGCACGGCGTCATGTCACCCATACCGCAGGTGTCAAATGCATGCGGCTGCCAAAACAGTGCGGTGAGAAAAACTGTCGGCCCCAATCCTAGAAAGGGAGGTCGCCGAGGCGGCGGTGGGCGCGCGCGCCGTTCTGCATGAACGACAATATCAGGCTCCACCTCCGCCGCCGCATCGGGGACGTAGGTCGATCCCAGTGGATCGAATGGATCAAAGCTGTTCCAGGCGAGGCTGCCGCCATCGTCAGGCGGGAGTGTCCAACGAGTCCCGGTGACGGTGATGGTGCCCTCATTCTTTGGCCAATTGCAGGGCCTCAGCGTCCAGCGAGGCGAATTCATTTGTCTGGTCGATGGATTCACCTCGTGTCGTTGCCATTAGGAGAGAGGTATAGCGGTCGTTCCAGGACTCGATGCGCGCCCGAAGTGTCTGCCTGAGCGGCATCGGCCAAACTTCCCTTAAAGGGTCAGAGGCCTCCCTGAATGGGATTCCATAGGGTTCAGATTGAAAGGTATAAACCGCCACGTCAGTCGCCTCTGAACACACGGTGGAAGATTGTGTTGGTCTGAGGGTTGACCGCAATCTCGTAGGTTCCCGAACTGTGGCCACAATAGCCCCCGCTGCGCGACACTTCACCAGCACTCTCTGGAACCGCTCACCCAATCCAGAACTCTACCGTGCCTTCTTCAGGTTTATACCAACACACAAACCTATGAAGCATTACTCCGCTGAGATGTCCGCGCATAACAAAACCCCAAGCGTCAGAATGGGTGTGTGTCACATCACTGATTGAAGCGGCCGTTTCGACTGCGATCTTTCGTATCAGCTCATCACATCTGGAGAATTGCTCCAAGTCGTCCATCAGCATCTCCTCTTCCGTGACCGTCCAGGGGGGATAGTGTAGTTCATCCATCTGCGACCTCAACGCTGGAAAGAGTGTGAGTACGAGAGATAGGAGGGGGGCAACAAACTTCATCGCTGTCTCACTTCAGTTGCCACCGCGATTGGCTCCTGGTGGGTAGTAGTAATCAGGCAGGCCATGCCTAAACCTTACAACGCCGACATCAACACCATTTACGTTAGGTCGATGCTCCCCTGACAAGTGGTATATTGAGCAAGGCAAGCGTTGCTTGTGGGACCACTTCCAAAATCTTGTATCTGTATCCACATTCCCCCGTTCCGGAAATCGCGCGCGCGCTGGCAGGCGGCGTCGCAGATCGCCGTAACGATGATCACATCATCTGGCGTAAACGCGCCGCCTGTCAGCGTTACCCCGAACGGGAGATTGTCGGCGCTGAGGAGCCCGAGGCTGCTGAAACTGTAACGTGTGCCGGTGACGGTGATGGTGTCGTCGGCCTGGAAGGTGCTGCCGCCGGGGTCGCGGTTTATGCCGCCGAGATCGACCGGCCCGCCGATGCTGGGAAAGCACTTCGAAGCGGGGCGGTCGATGAGGCTGCCGGCGCAGAGCCCCGAGGGATCGACGAAATTCACCGGATCGTTGCCCACGTGGGCGTACAGATTCATGCCCCCGCCCATGCCGATGGGATCGGTTTGGGCGAAGCGGCCGAGCGCGGGGAGGTAGGCGCGGGCGCGCAAATGGTAGAGTTGCGCTTCCGGCAGCATCACCGCGCCAGCGTAGCGCATGCGCGCGCCAGACCACGCGTTGGGCACGCCGAATTCGTCATAGGAATAGAGGCTGGTTGCCGCGCCCGCGCCATCGGTCACCGCGATCGTGCTGCCGCGTTCGTCGGCGATCAGCCAGCGCCGGTCGCTGACGCCCGCGCCCTCGTACCAGACCACGATCTCATCCAGTCCCGGGCCCGGCACATAGCGCCGCAACAGCGCGTTCGACGCATTGTACTCACCCACCATTTGCGCGCCGTCATAGAGAAACCGCGTCACCACCCCCGCAGCATTGGTCTCGTGCAAACGCCCGGCCGGATCGTAGGCCAGGCTCGACGCCGTCCCGCCCGCCGGCGTAGCGGCGATCATGCGGTTGAAAATGTCGTAGCCATAGGCAGCCCCGGCAAGGGCGGTGAGATTGCCGCGCGCGTCGTAAACCGGCGCAGCCGCGCCCACGGCAATGTATTGATCGAGCCCGTTGTCGGAAATTCTCCACAAGCCCTGCGGCGCAGTCACCGTCACCAGTGCCCTGTCAAGGCGGGAACTCGAATGAGCGAGTCACGGCAAATCTAAAGAACTCCCGCAACGAACGAGACAGCTGGCTGAAGTAGGTTTCAAAGGCAATTGTGGACAACCAGCCGCCGCCCTCAAGACTGAACACCACGGCGTCATCCGCCAACCTCATGATCACGGCAACGCCAAACTCTGGCACCTGAAGCAACTGCTCCGAGCGCTTGTAGGCCAGTGCAAATGCAGTCGCCTGCAGAGCCTGAAGAAACTCCACCACAGGAACGCCGCGCATGTGCAAGTTGGAGTTGGGCACACTTACGTTGCACGTCAGCTCGCCCAGCTGTTCAGTTTCTTCGAACGAAATCGTAAATGGACCTAGATTCATCATAAGATCAACGAACTGGATAAGCGGTATCAAGGTGGTACCATCCCCCGATAATCGGGACGAGATAGCCTTGCACTATACTCGTTGGGGCGTCCACGCCTCCCCGATATGTACCGGTCGTTCCGATCGGAAAACCGAGATCGCCCGTGATGCGTATCGCCGTTCCTGCGTTTACAGACACCGCGCTCAGGGTCGGAGAACCGAGCAAGGGCGCCATAATCAACCGACTGAACGTCAACCGATCACTCAGAACGCCGGCAAAGAACTTACCAGCGTTGTTCAGACTTGTCGGAGAATGACGCCGGACTATGTGATCATAACGCCAAGGAAGCAGAACGACGTATTTCACGCCCAGGCCAGCGAGCTGTGGCGATAGAACGCCCCGAAACTCAGGCCCCCCCGCAACCATATCTGCCTGTGTGGTCGCGGGTGTCAGCGCCACGCCGAAGGGCAGCTGATCTGCGGTGATCAGCCCGCCGCCGCTGGTGAAGCCGTTTCTTATGCCGGTGACGGTGATGGTGTTGGCATCATCCTGAAACGTGCTGCCGCTGGGGTCGCGGTCGAAGCCGGGGATGTTGACCGGCCCGCCGATGCTGGGAAAGCAGTCCGAGGCGGGGCGGTCGATGAGGCTTCCGGCGCAGAGCCCCGAGGGATCGACGAAATTCATCGGATCGTTGCCGACATAGGCGTAGAGGTTCATGCCGCCGCCCATGCCGATGGGATCGGTCTGGGCGAAGCGGCCGAGCGCGGGCAGGTAGGCGCGGGCTTTGTAGTGGTAGAGCGAAAGCTCCGGCAGCCAGGCTTGGCCGGTGTATTGGAAGCGGCCGAAATTGCTCGCGCCGGGGACGCCGAATTCGTCGTAGGAATTGATCGCGGTGACCGCGCCGGCCGCGTTGGTCACCGCGACGATGGTGCCGCGCTCGTCCGGGATCAGCCAACGCCGGTCGGCGGTTCCAGCGCCCTCGTACCAGACGATGGGCTCATCCATCCCCGGCCCGCGCACATACCGCCGCAACAAACTCCCCGCGCCGTCATATTCCGCGATCGCCTCGCCGCCATCGTACAAAAAGCGCGTCGCCACCCCCGCCGCGCTGGTCTGATACAAACGCCCGGCCGGATCGTAGACCAGCGCCGCCCCGCTTGGCCCGCTGGTCAAATTGTTGAACAAATCGTAGCCGTAGCTCGCGGCCCCGGCGGAGGCGAGATTGCCGCGCGCATCGTACGTGTGAGCCGCCCCGCCCACGGCACTGTATTGATCGAGCCCGTTGTGGACATAGGGCGTTTGCGCATTGACGCTGCGCACCGGCGTCAGCGCTGCGTTGGTTCCGCTGCGCGAGACGATGCCAGCGGCCGCATCGTGGCTGAAGCTGAGCGCCTGGTAGCTGGGCGCGCCGGGCAGCGCCTGGGTGAGCTGGATCAGCCGCGAGCCAGCGTTGAACACCGCGCTTTCGCCGGCGCCGTTGCCGCGCGCAACGCCCGTGCGCCGGCCGAGATCGTCATAAGCATACGTGGCCAGCACGCCGGGCCCGGATGCCGCCCCGTTCTCGCGGATGGCGGTGACTTCGCTCGCCAGGTCGTAATCGTATTGCGCGAAAAACCCATCCGGCCAAGTCACCTGCGTGCGCCGCGAGGCGAGGTCGTATTGGTAGGAGACCGTTCCCAGCGGGCCGGTCTGGCTCAGATTGCGCGAGAGCTGGTCGAAAGCGAACGACAGCGTATGCCCGGCGAAGGCTTGCGAAATCATGCGGCCGAAATTATCGTAGCCGTAGGTCACATCGCGGGCGGTCTCGCCCGGATAATCGAGGCTGGCGCGGCGGTTGAGCGCGTCGTAGCCATAACCGAAGCTCTCGCCGCTGCGCCGGCGCAGCTGGGTCAGGTTGGAGGCGGCGTCGTAGGTGTATTGCTCGAAATCGGTGGTGCTGGAATTGACGTTGTTGGGATTGGGAAAGCGGAGTTTGAACAGCCGGTCGAAGCCGTCATATTCGTGCGTGGTGAGCTGGCCGTTGGCGTTGGCGATGGTGGCCAATTGGCCGTTGAGCGTGTAGGTGGCGGTCCATTCGTCGATCGCGGCGGGGGTGCCGAAGCCGGTGGTCACTTTCACCAATTGATCGGCGATATCGTAGACGTTGCTGCTGATCCGATCGGGGCCGAACGAGCCTTGGGTCCCTAGCGTGCAGGCCGAGGCGGGCGGGCTGGCGAACGCCGCCGGGTTCATGCGCACCGCCGCGCAATCCGGGCGATTGGCGGCATCATAGCTGGTTTGCACCAGGGCAAACGTGGTCCCGCCCCCGGTTTGCGTCGCCCGCGTAGGCCGTCCAACGAAATCATAGATCGAGTTCAGCTGCTGCGCCAGGAGAGATTCGAACTCCCGACCCCCAGACTCGCATCGCGGGCCGGCCTTGCCGACCCCCAGTGCACTAGAAGCGGGTCCAGGTCGGCTGGGCCACACTCGGAATCCAGCGCTGAACATTAATTCTTGGCAACAAAATCGGTCTGGTAGCAATATGGTAGCGTGAGGTTTAATCCGGCTGCGCGAGGAAGAAAAAATCCCTTTAAAATCTGGTGGGTGTAGCAGGATTCGAACCTGCGACCCGCTGATTAAGAGTCAGCTGCTCTACCGACTGAGCTATACACCCGCCGCGCGTGCACTTAGGGCGATTGACCCTCCCCGTCCAGTGCCGGCAGCGACGAGCCTCTTGCGGCGCGGACGCGGGTGGGCGAGTCTTTGCCCGCGCATCTCACTGGGAAGATAGTCCATGAACCTGTTCACCTGGGCCCTGGCGGGTTTCGTGCTGATCCATATCGGGGTCTCGGCGAGCGGGCTGCGGACACACATCGTCACCCGCATCGGCCTAGGACCCTATCGCGGGCTTTTTTCGCTGGCGTCGCTGGCTTTGTTGTTGTTGCTTATTCACGGCTACGGCGTCATGCGCGCCGAGCCGTTCGATCCGTTGAACCAGAATGTGTGGCTGCCGCCGGACTGGCTGCGTTGGCCAGGGATTGCGTTTGCCGGGTTTGGGCTTGCACTTGGCGCCGCGGGTGTATTGACGCCGGGGCCGACCTTCGTTGGGTTCGAAAACAAGAGTTTGGCGCAGGCCGAGCCCGCACGAGGGGTCTTGCGCATCACCCGCCACCCGTTCCTTTGGGGCGTTGCGCTGTGGGCGGGGGGGCATCTTATGGTCAATGGCGAACGCTGGGCGCTGATGTTGTTTGGCGCGCTTGGATTGATGGTTGTTCTCGGCGCGCGCTCGATCGATCGCAAGGGGCGCGCGCGGGACCCGGAGGCCTGGGCGCGCTTCGAGCAGGTGACCTCGAATGTCCCGTTCGCGGCCATCGCCCAAGGGCGCAACCGGCTTGCACTCGGCGAAATGGGCTGGCGCGTGCTGGTGGGCGTGGGGGTGGCATTGATTGTCGCGCTGGCGCACCAGCTTCTGTTCGGCGTTTCCGTGTTCTCAACCCCGCCTTAAGCCGAGCGAGGTCAAACCAACTTATGAATTCCGTGCTCGACCGCGCCCATTTCGATCACATGACCGGCGCCGACCGTGCGCTGCAGGCCGAACTGATAGGCCTGTTCCGGATGCAGGTTGACGGCTGGCGCGCGGCACTTGCTCAAACCCAAGGCTGGCGCGAGGCGGTGCACACGCTCAAAGGCTCGGCGCGCGGGATTGGCCTGCACGCGCTCGCCGCCGCGTGCGAAGCGGCCGAAGCGGGAAGCGATGATGCCCGCGCGTTGGCGCAAGTGCTGACCGCGCTGGAGCAAGCGCTGGGCGCGCTGGAGGAACTTGCCGGCAACACTGATTGACACCCGGCCCATGGACCGCCGGCGTCCTCGCCGGCAGGACTGCATCACGTCCAAAAAAGATGCCGGCAAGGACGCCGACGGTCCAAGGGGCGGTCCGTTCAGACATGCTTTATCCTTGGCGTTTTCGCGTCGGCGAAAAACGGAGGGCCGGGACGCGGATTTGCTCGTCGTAAAAACTGCGCCGTTGTCTCGGCGCTTATGACGCGAAAACCCGCGTCCCGTGATCGGCTTCGTTCGGCCCAGCACAAGGAGGTGTTTCACTCCTCTGGGGTGGTCGCCGACGGCGTGCGGGTCGCCGTGTTCGGCGCCGATCCCCGGTCTGCTCCCACGGTTGGTTTACCCGGTGGGCTTTCCTGCCCCGAAAATCGTCTTTGTGTCGCATCGCTTCGTTCACAACAAGAAAGCCGCGGACTCGGAGACCAAAAGGGAGCACAAGCAGAGTCTCGATATGATCGAGGCGGCGATAAAGAAGGCAAACTGCATTGCATTTCCGCTCCGCGGGTCAGCGGATCACGAAACAACGGCGGAGGTGATATACCCGTGTCTATGGGCGGCGGATATCTGTCTCATCCTGGCGCTCAATGAGCATCGCAAGGGCGAGTTGAGTTCAAGCCAGCCGCATGAATACGGGTTCTTCATGGGACAGCGGAAGAAAGCGAGAATTCTCGTGCGCGCAGATAGGCTGCCGGATACGAACGCACTAGGAAACATGGATGGATTCATCCGACTGACTTACGACGGCGAGGTGACGGACATGGAATCCGACTTCTCGCTTTACATGCAGGTGTTAACGTTCCTCGGCGGAGCGGGTGATGCGCAACGCTCAATCGACAACTGGGCGATCTGACAGCTTGCGCGCTAAGCCCCCGCTTCCGCCATCATCCCGCGCGCCTGCGCCCGCGTTTTCATCGCTTTTTGCAGTTTCTCGAACGCGCGCACTTCGATTTGGCGGACGCGTTCGCGGCTGACGTTATATTCCTTGGAGAGGTCTTCAAGCGTCGCCGGTTCGTCCTTCAAACGGCGCTGTTCGATGATGTGGCGCTCGCGTTCGGAAAGTTCGCTCATCGCTTCCTGCAGAAGCGTCATGCGCTGGCCATATTCCTCGCTGTCGGCGAGGCGGGTTTCCTGGGTGCCTTCGGTCTTGTCGTCGGCGAGCCAATCCATCCATTCGGAATCGCCCTCCCCCCCTGCCCCGCCGACAGGCGCGTTCAAGCTGGCGTCGCCGCCGCCGGAGAGACGCCGGTTCATCGAAGTCACTTCTTCCTCGGTGACGGCGAGCTTGTGGGCGATGGTCTTGACGTGCTCGGGCTTGAGATCGCCTTCCTCTAGCGCGGCCATTTGGCCCTTCAAGCGGCGCAGGTTGAAGAACAATTTCTTCTGCGCCGCGGTGGTGCCCATTTTCACTAGGCTCCACGAGCGCAAGATATATTCCTGGATCGAAGCGCGGATCCACCACATGGCATAGGTGGCGAGCCGAAAGCCTTTGTCCGGATCGAATTTCTTCACCGCCTGCATCAGCCCGACATTGCCCTCGGAAATCACTTCGCCGATCGGCAGGCCGTAGCCGCGATAGCCCATGGCGATCTTGGCCACTAGCCGCAGATGCGAAGTGACGAGCTTGTGCGCCGATTGGGTGTCGCCGTGCTGCTGCCAGCGTTTGGCCAGCATGAATTCCTCGTCCTTGGCGAGCATCGGAAATTTGCGGATCTCGGTCAGGTAACGCTGCAATCCCTGTTCGGGAGACAGCGCGATAGTGAGCGCGGCAGACGCCATTTCGTTCCCCTCAACTTGGCCGCCGTGGCCGCCGCGGGTATTCTTCTTACGAACAAACACCTGGCCCGGTTGCACAGCGCCGGTGGGTATATAGGGGCCGGCCGAGCCGGACCCAATCCCCGCGAACATAAACGGAACACACGCCTTGCGCAACCGAAACGACGAGCCCCTGGGCAGTCCCATCCAGCGCAACCTGGCGGCAAGAACTTGCTTGCTGGCCCAGGCGCCCGGTGCGATACGCCATGCCAAGTCGATGAGGAGCCAATTCAATGGCCGGTACCGGCAAATGCCCCAAGTGCGCGAAAACAGTCGCCAAACTGCATTTGGAATCGGTGGCTGCTTCGCTCGAAAAACAGGACAAATCGTTCCCCACCGTGGTGTTTTCCTGCCCTTCGTGCCGCACCATATTGGGCGTGCAGATCGATCCGGTGACGGTGATCTCTGGCACCGTGAAACGTCTGACCACTGTCCTCAGGGGCGGCGGCAAGGCAAGTTGAAGCAACGCTTGCCCCGCCGCGCGCCGACGCGTAGGACACCGCGCTCCTGTGGTCTCAAACGGGCCGCCTTAGCTCAGCCGGTAGAGCGGCGCATTCGTAATGCGTAGGTCAGGTGTTCGAGTCACCTAGGCGGCACCACCAAATGTGGCGCCAGCGGCGCGGTCTATGCCGGCGAAAAATGAAATTGAGCATACCCTCGCCGTCATGATTTGCGCCGACGCCTCTCCAGAACGCTTGTTCGCCAGGCTCGATGCGCTGGGCGTAGCCCACGCCACGATTTGGCACCGGCCCGTCTTCACCGTCGATGACGGCGCCGAGCTGAAGCGGCAAATGCCGGGCGGCCATTCCAAGAACCTGTTTTTGAAGGACAAGAAAGGGGCGCTGTTCCTGCTCTGCGCTTTGGGCGAAACCTCGATCGATCTCAACGCGGTTTCCAAATTCATTGGCGCTGGGCGCTTCAGTTTCGGTTCGGCGGATCTGCTCATGACGCATCTGGGCGTCACCCCCGGGGCGGTGACGCTGTTTGCGCTTATCAACGATCCAGGCCGCAACGTGAGCCTGTTGTTGGACGAACGCTTGTTCGCCCATGAGCTGGTCAATTTCCACCCCCTCAGGAACGACGCCACCACCGCCATCAGCCCGGCGGGCATGCTCCGTTTCATCGAATCGCTCGGGCGCACACCGATCCGCATCGCCTTTGACGCCGCCGGTCAGCCAAGTCAGCCGAAGCTCGATTGAACCGCGCGCCGGTTCCGCCCATGTTGTTGGCTGATTAAGCCAGGATCCGCGATGACACTCCTCGACGCCGCCGCCTCGCCCGCCTCCGACCCGGTCAAGGACGGCGCCGACCAATCCTTCATAACCGACGTGATCGAGGCTTCGCGGGAGACGCCCGTGATCGTGGATTTCTGGGCGCCCTGGTGCGGGCCATGCAAAACGCTGGGCCCGGCGCTGGAAAAAGCCGTGCGTGCAGCCAAGGGCAAAGTGCGACTGGTCAAAATCAACATCGATGAGAACCCCGGAGCGGCCGGCCAATTGGGGGTGAAATCAATCCCGGCGGTGTATGCCTTCGATAAGGGCCGCCCCGTCGATGGCTTCATGGGCGCGGTTCCCGAGAGCCAGATCAAATTGTTCGTCGATCGCTTGGCCGGGGCGGCCGCGGACGAGGACATCGAAGCCCTGCTCGGCCAGGCCGCCGAGAGCCTTGCACTCGGCGACATGGGCGGGGCGGCCCAATCCTATTCCATGGCCCTGCAAATCGACCCCGCCAACACTAAAGCCATCGCCGGCATGGCGCGCGCTTATCTCGCCGCCGGTGACGCCGAACAAGCCCGCATCGTGCTTGATTTGGTCCCGCCGGAAAAAGCCAACGATGCCGACATCGCCGGTGTTCGCGCGCGGCTTGAGCTCGCGAACACCGGCGCCGACGCTGGCGATCCGCGCACTTTGTTGCAGGGCGTGGAGGCCAATCCGGCGGATTTGCAGGCGCGATTCGATCTCGCTGGCGCGCTGGCCGCACGTGGCGATCTTGACGTCGCGGTCGAGCACTTGCTCGCCGTCATCGCCAGGAACCGCGATTGGAACGAAGGCGCCGCGCGCAAGCAATTGATCAAGATATTCGACGCCGCCGGTTCTACATCGGAAATCGCCAAGCAGGGGCGCCGCAAGCTGTCGGCGATCTTGTTCTCGTGAGCGTCTTCGGATTTCACAAGCCGGCGGACCTGCCGCAAACCATCCCGCTATTTCCGCTGGCGGGGGCGCTGTTGTTTCCCCGCGGCGCGCTGTCGCTGAACGTATTCGAGCCGCGCTATCTTAACATGGTCGATGACGCGCTCGCCGCCGACCGGCTGATCGGCATGATCCAGCCGGCCGCGGGCGAGGAGGACGAAAACGTGCCGGAACTCTCCGATGTCGGCACCCTGGGGCGCATCACCTCATTCACCGAAACCGACGATGGCCGCTACCTGATCACGCTCACCGGAATTTGCCGCTTTGCGCTTGAAGATGAGATCGAGGCCGGCTCGCCCTATCGCCAAGCGCTGGTCGGCTACGACGATTTCGCCGAGGATTTCGCGCAAGCCAGCGGGGGCAGCATCGATCGCGACCAGCTGATGGCGTCGCTGCGCGCCTACGCGGCGCTGCACGGTTTTCAAGTCGATTGGTCGGCGGTGGAGCAAGCGCCGATTGAGACATTGGTGAATTTGGCCGCCCAGCTTTGCCCGTTCGATCCCGCCGCCAAACAGGCGCTGCTGGAGGCGGTGACGTTGGAACAACGCTGCCGCGCCTTGATCGCCTTGCTGGAATGGGATGCCGCCTCCAACGATCCAGATCGGCCACTGCAATGAACGAAATCGATCCCAAACTGCTCGAAGTGCTGGTCTGTCCGCGCACGCGCACGCCGCTGCGCTACGACAAAGCCCGCCAGGAATTGGTGAGCGCGGCGGCGCGTCTTGCCTATCCGGTGCGCGACGGCGTGCCGATCATGCTGATCGACGAAGCGCGTGAATTAGGGGTGGAGGAATGAGCGCGCGCGCCAAAGAACGCCCCTGGCCCACCGATCTGGTGTTCGACCGCGCCGCCAAGGTGTTGCGCATCGCCTTCGATGACGGCGTCAAGTTTGAAATTCCGTTTGAGCTACTGCGGGTGGAAAGCCCCTCGGCCGAGAACAAAGGCCATGGCGGCGCGACGACGCCCCCGCCCGTCACTGGAAAGGCCAATGTCGGGGTGGTGCGCGCCGAGCCGGTGGGCCGCTATGCCGTGCGCATCGTCTTCGACGACGGCCACGATACCGGGCTTTATGCCTGGGACCTGCTCTACGAACTCGGCCGCGACCGCGACGCGCGCCTTGCGCTCTACCGCGAGACGCTGGCGGTGCGCGCGCTTAGGGATGAGGCATGAGGGGCCGCACGAGGCTAATTCGCAATCAGCCCATCATTCTTGTATTGCAGTCTGACGGAGGGAATGAGACCGAGTTCGATTTCAATATGCGTAAAACAAAACCCAGCAACCTTGATCTGCCTGTGGACCTCGCCAGCTTTCAAGAGTCCGCTCAAAATCATTGTACCGAGTTTGTTTTCGCGCAGTGCTTCGCGCGCGCCTTCTATGTCTTCCAGAGATTTGTCGGCGTGACGAAAATGCGGGATTAATTTCGGTGTGATGCCGAGTTCGATTTCAAATTCCGTCAATTCGTAGCCGGCCATCTGAATTGCCGGCAAGGCTTGCTGAAATGACGAGATCAATTCTTGAACTTTTTCAGAGCCCAGCCTTTTGAGTTCTGAAAAGGCGGTGAGCGCCGCGACACCCTTGTCTGGCTCGGTGGCGGCTATTGCGACGCCGGTTTGCTCCGAAGCCGCGACAACCCTGCCTGTAGCAGCAGCCGCGGCATCCTTAGCTTTTTCAACAAAGCCTTTAATGTCCATCCGCGCGTCCATTCAGCTCCCGCCGAACGCCAGTTAGATCGGGGCGGCAAAGACGTGCCAGCACCTAGTCTCGGCCGTCAAGGCGCCAGAGGCGAGCAATTTCTCGGGGTCAGATCAGCAGGAAGTCGTGGTGGGCGGGGTTGTCGGGCGCTATTCCGGCGTGGCTGAGCAGCAGGAAGAGATGGACGTTGGCATCGTCGGCGGTGGGCATCCAGGCCGGCTCGGACGCCGCCGCGGCCTGCCAGTGCGCGCCGATGTCCACCTGCGGCAATGGCCCCAAGGCTTGATCTGTCGCTTGCGCGAAGACGAACGCGTCCGAATAGAAATCGCCTAAGTTCCAAGTGTTTGGTTCGGCGGCGACCGTTTGCGCGGCGGCGATTCCGATCGCGGTCTGGACCGATAGAGCCAGCATCAAAGCGCCGATACTTGTCCGCGACTTTTGCATGACCCACCCCTTCTGAGCGTGCTAACCGACCACTTATACGCCGCAGACACGAACACCCTCGTGGATACGCCTCCAGGGCGAAAACTTTCCCGCCAAACCTCCCCCCGCGCGAGCCGGCGGCTCAAGAAGCCAAACTCTCGCCTTTGAGCAGTTTCGGCAAATCGCCCGCCGCGCCGCCGGCGTATTTCATGAAGAAGCGCCGCGCCGGGCCGAGCGCGTTGACGGCGGCGAGGCCAAGCCGGCGCGCGGCGCGCAAGGGAGCGATATCGTTGGAGAAGAGTTTATCGAAGAATTCCATGCCGAGCGCCATCGTCACATTGTCGAAGCGCCGCCAGCGCTGATAGCGCTCAAGCGCGGACACATCGCCAGGATCGAGGCCAACACTGACGGCATCGGCAATGCATTCGGCCAACGCCGCACAATCCTTGAGGCCAAGGTTCAGACCCTGCCCGGCAAGCGGGTGAATGCCGTGCGCGCTATCGCCGGCCAGCGCTACGCGCGCGTCGATCATGCGTTCGGCCAATTGCAGCGACAGCGGATAAGCAAAACGCGGACCTTCAAGCGCCAACTCACCCAGAAAATCGCCAAAGCGCCGTTTCAGCTCAGCCAGGAAATCGCGCTCCGGCATTTTCAGCAGCGCATCCGCCGCCGCGCGCGGTTCGGCCCAGACGATGTTGGAGCGCTCGCCTTTCAGCGGCAGAATAGCAAACGGCCCGCCCGGCAAAAAGAATTCATGCGCGACGCCATCGTGCGCGCGCTCGTGGGCGATGGTGGCGACAATCGCAGTTACCGGATAATCCCAGCCGATGGTCCGGATGCCCAAGGCCTGGCGTACGAACGAGCGCCTTCCATCGGCGCCCACCAGCAGCGGCGCGCGCAGGCGCTTGCCGTCGGCCAAGCTCGCGGTCACGCCGGCGGCGTCGCGTTCGATGGCCGTTACCGACATCGGCTGGATCATTTCTATTGAAGGCCGCGCGCGCACGGCTTGATCCAACGCCAGGCGCACGTGGCGCGCTTCCAGCATCAGCCCTAAAGGCTCGTCGTGATCGCGCAATTCGGCGCGATCGAAATGCAGATGCAGCAGCGACGGCCCGCCGCGGCGGCTTCCCTGGCCGAGCTTGCCATCGGTGACCAAGACCTGCTCGATCGGCTGCGCCACAGGATCGAGCGCCTCGCCCAAGCCCAGCGCCCGCCACATCCGGTACGACGCAAACGCAATCGCGAACGCGCGCCCATCGAACGCTTGGGCCAGAGTCTCCGAGGGCTTGGCCGCATCGATGACAATCACCGAAACACCCGCCTGGTCGAGCGCCAGCGCCAGCGTCTGCCCCACCAGCCCGCCGCCGCCGATCAGCACATCCGCGTCAAACCTTCCGTTGCTCATAGGCAACGATAGCGCCTCACGCGCGCTGGCGTCGATGCGGCCAAGTGCGTCGCCCCGGTTTCCGCTTTTCGCAAGCGCACCGGCGCCCGTCGCATGAATGCCACGGTAACTCTGTTCGGCGCCGAATCTTCATCGCTCATTTACCTGCAGAGGCAAGAGTCCGGCGCTGAACCGCGGCAGACCGAGCGCCTTCATTCCATGACCGACGACGCCTATCATTCCGGGGGGAGAAGCCCCTCCGTCGCCTCTTCGGCCGCTGGCCGCTTGGCGCTGAAGCGCGCGGCCGCATCCGTGGGCGCGGCGATTTTCGGCGCCTACGGCTTGGGCGCGGTGCTCACCTATTCCCCCGAGGACCCCAGCCTCAACGTCGCCAGCGACGGGCCGACGCACAACTTGTTCGGCGGCCCCGGCGCGTTGCTTGCCGACATCGCCATCCAGATCCTAGGCGCCGCGGCCCCGCTCGCCATGGGCGCGCTGCTGGCGGCCGGCGCCTTGCGCATCGCACGCCGCCAATTGGTCGCGCGCATCAACGGACGGCGCCTGCTGGCGGCCACGCTTGGCGTGATGTTGCTCGCCGCCGCCGCTTCGACAATCCCAACGCCCGAGGGTTGGCCGCTGGCGACCGGCTTCGGCGGCCTCTTCGGCGATGGGCTCGTCGGCTTCGTCGGCGGCATCGTCGCCATGCCGGGCTTGCCGTTTCCCCATATCCTGACCGGAATCATCTGCGCCAGCGGCGGATTGCTCGCCACCGGCTGGGCGTTCCAGGTGCGCGCCGAGGACGTCAGGAGCGCCGCCGACATAGCGCGCCGCGCCGCCAGCGGCGCCGGCGCGGCCACGCAACGCGCCATCGGCTTTGTCGCCGACAAAACTCGCCGCAACGACGACGCGGTGCGCCGTCCCGTCGACCGGGGCGAACGCAAACCCGCGCCAAAGCCGCTTGTCCGCGAACGCATTCCAGCTGGAAGCCGGCGGAACGATGAAGCCGCCGAGCCGCGCCGTCCGCGCGAGTCGCGGTCAGACAAGCGCGCCCAACCGCAACCCGCCGCCTATCGCTTTGGCCGCCCGTTCGAACTGCCCGACACCGATTTGCTCTCGACGCCGAAACAGCGCGTCGCCCAAACCGACGCGCAAACGCTGCACGCCATGTCGCGCCAGCTCGAAGGCGTGCTGGCCGATTTCGGCGTGCTCGGCGAAGTGCTTTCCGCGCGCCCTGGCCCGGTGGTGACGTTGTTCGAGTTCGAGCCCGCCGCGGGGGTAAAATCCTCGCGCGTGATCGGCCTCGCCGACGATATCGCCCGCTCCATGTCCGCCACCGCCGCGCGCGTCGCCGTCATCCCCGGGCGCAACGCCATCGGCATCGAATTGCCCAATGGCAAGCGCGAAACCGTGTTTCTGCGCTCGCTGCTCAACAGCACCTCGTTCGCGGGCACGCAAGGCGATCTGCCGTTGGCGCTTGGGGAGACCATTGAAGGCGACCCGTTCGCCGCGGACCTTACGAAAATGCCGCACTTGCTGATCGCCGGCACTACCGGCTCGGGCAAGTCGGTCGGTATCAACGCGATGATCTTGTCGCTGCTCTACCGTCATCCCCCGGAAGAGTGCCGCTTCATCATGATCGACCCCAAGATGCTGGAGCTTTCCGTCTACGAAGGCATTCCGCATCTGCTGCACCCGGTGGTCACCGATCCGAAAAAAGCCGTGGTCGCGCTGAAATGGACCGTGCGCGAGATGGAGGATCGCTACCGCCGAATGTCCAAGCTCGGCGTGCGCAACATCAACGGCTACAATGAGCGCGTGCGCGAAGCGCTGGAGCGCGGCGAGCGGCTGGAGCGCACCGTGCACGCGGGCTTCGATCCCACCAGCGGTGAGCCGATCTACGAGACCCGCGAGCTGCCGCTCGAACCGATGCCCTATATCGTCGTGGTCATCGACGAGATGGCCGATCTGATGATCACCGCCGGCAAGGAAATCGAAGCGGCGGTGCAGCGTCTGGCGCAAATGGCGCGCGCCGCCGGCATCCACGTCATCATGGCGACGCAGCGTCCTAGCGTTGACGTCATCACCGGCACCATCAAGGCCAATTTCCCGACCCGCATCTCGTATCAGGTCACCTCGAAGATCGACTCGCGGACGATCCTGGGCGAGCAAGGGGCCGAGCAATTGCTGGGCATGGGCGATCTGTTGTTCATGGCTGGCGGCGGACGCATTCGCCGCTTGCACGGGCCGTTCGTGACCGACGGCGAAGTCGAGCGCGTGGTCGACATGCTGAAAGCGCAAGGCGCGCCGCAATATCGCACCGACGTCACCGAGGAGCCCAAGGAAGCAGGCGAGTCCGACGAACCGGAATTGTTCGACGGCGACGGCTCGGATGCCGACCTGTTCGACCGCGCCGTCGAAATCGTGCGCCGCGACCGCAAGGCCTCGACCTCCTACCTGCAGCGCCGGCTCTCCATCGGCTACAACCGCGCCGCCACCCTCGTGGAGCGGCTAGAAAAAGAAGGCGTCATCTCCACCGCCAATGGCGCGGGAAAACGCGAGATTTTGCTGGATATGATGGAAAAGGATTAGGGCGCGCTCGAAGACGGACGCACGCACACCAGCGCCCGGTGATGTGGCGCCGCCCAGTTGGCGCCTATCTCGCCGAGGGTCGCTACGCGCAAGCGCGTCAATGGGGAACGATCATGAGCGGCGGCCCGCTGGCGACTGCTGGAGGCCTGGTTTTTATCGCGTCGCGACCGGATCGGCGCCTGCGTGCGTTCGATACCACGACCGGTGAGGAAGTTTGGTCCGTCGAGACGCCGGCGGCAGTGCACGCAACGCCGATAGCCTCGGGGACTGGTGGTTTGTCGCCGTCGCAGCTGGCGGACCCGCACCTGGTTCGGAAACGCCGGGCGATTATCTGGTGGCGTACAGCTTGCGCTCGGGGCCATAGCGCGACCGGCCGCTTTGGGCCATCACAGGCACTTGGGGTCAAGGTTTCGAACGGCGCCGGCTGCGACCCGGTCTGCCTGGCTTCCTTTTTTTCGCCACGGCTTTGCGCCAAATGGGCGCCCATGAACCGCCTCACTCTGCTTGCCGGCCTCGCCGCCCTGCTCGCGGTCCCGGCTTCGGCACAGGAGCTGCGCCCACGCATTGCGGTGGAGGCGGCGGCGGTTACGACCCCGGCCACCGCGCCGATCATAACTCCCCTGGACGGGGCCGAGCGTACGGCCGCCCTGGCGCTGGCTAACCAGACCCTGAACGCGGTGGCGCGGCTGCAGGGACGCTTTGTGCAAACTTCGCCCGGTGGCGACCGCGCCGTGGGCGCGTTCTATCTGCAGCGGCCGGGCAAGCTGCGCTTCCAGTACGATCCGCCGGCGGCGCTGCTGATTGTGGCGGACGGCAGCGTCGTGGCTTTGCGCGACACCCAATTGCGCACCACCGAGCGCACACCGCTTCGCTCCACCCCGCTTCATCTCATCCTAGGCGCGCAAATCGATCTGACGCGCGATGCGCGTATCACCCGGGTGGCGCGCTCGGGGCCATGGCTGATGATCAGCGCGCGTGACCGCGGCGGGCAAACCGACGGCCAAATAACGCTGCATTTCTTCGGCCCCAATGCCGAGCTGCGCTCGTGGGATGTGCTCGATGTCACCGGCGCGCGCACCCGCATCACGCTCAGCGAATTGACCCAGCCGGCCAGCCTCGACCGGCGGCTGTTCCGGCTCGACGATGTGCTGATCGACCGCCCCGGCCAGCGCCGCTAGGTCCCTTGGACCCCCACCCAGGATACGCAGCGCCTGGCAACAGATTTCTCCATTCAGGTCCTTGATTAATTCGACCCTGTGGCGTACATACCACGCAACGGTCGCTGCTCATCCCCCTGGATTGGCGTCGTCCCCCCCGCTGACGGATCCAGCGCGGCGGCTGTCTGCCGGACCTCCCCTGCCGGCGACATGCGTCCCCCTCAAGACGCATTCCGGAGCCCCGACCGCGAAACGCGATCGGGGCTCCGTTTGTTTTAGGGGTGGGAAAACGCCACACACGCGCCATGCTGAGAATTGCCACCTGGAACATCAATTCCGTGCGCCTGCGCATCGAGATGGTTTGCCGTTTTCTGGCGGAGGCCAAGCCCGACCTGCTCTGTCTGCAGGAAATCAAGTGCCGGGAAGGCGAGTTTCCGGCCAAGGCGTTCAAGGAGGCGGGCTACAAGCATTGCCATGTGGTTGGCCAGAAGGGCTGGCACGGAGTCGCCTTCGTCTCGAAGCTCAAGCTTGAGCCCTTGGAAGCGCCAAAACTCTGCCCGCACAAGGAAGCGCGCGTGGCTGCGGCAAAGGTCGCCGGCGTCGAAATCCACAATCTTTATGTGCCCGCCGGCGCCGACGTGCCCGACCCGGTCGGCAATCCGAAATTCAAGCACAAGCTGAGTTTTCTCGATGGTATGCGCCGGTCCTACGCAAAACGCGCCAAGGCCGTTCCGCTGGTGGTGGTGGGCGATCTCAACGTGGCGCCGGGCGAATTCGATGTCTGGAGCCACAAACAATTGCTGGGCGTGGTCAGCCATACGCCAGGCGAAACCGACCGGCTCAACGCCGCGCGCGAATCCGGCGGTTTTGTCGATCTCGCCCGCCTGCACCGTCCGGACCCCGAAAAACTGTTCACCTGGTGGAGCTATCGCAGCCCCGATTGGACCGTGAACAATCGCGGCCGTCGGCTTGACCACATCTGGGCCAGCACTGACCTCGCCCCCGCCTCGCGCGCCGAGGCGTTCCAAATCCACACGCCATGCCGCTCCTGGGAGCGCCCGAGCGACCATGTGCCGGTGGCGGCCGGGCTTAAACTTTGAGGCGCTAGGAGCGTCCGGTTTCAGCGCGGCTTCGGCGCCGCCTGCTCTCGCAGCGGTCGGGCAGCGCTCGATGAGGGGGCTTTTTGCTTTTGTTTAGTGACTGTTTTGTCATCTTAACGTAGTTTGCAGATGATTTTGCCATCAAACGTGCACTAGCAATCGCTTTTGCCACACGCCGCGCGTAATTGTCTGGTTTTGTGGCGTCGCGAACGAAATTGGCAGGGCGCGTGCGAATAGGACGACTTTAGGAGCGTCGCAGATGAAACTGTCAGGCAGCGGACGGATTTGGCAGATGAACCAGGAAAGCGATTGGATTTGGCAGCCTGTAACGGAGTTTCACGGGTCGGTTCTTCCGGAGCCAGCTCGGCCAGCTGGCTACAGCGCTCTGATTGATTGCTTCGATCTACAAATCCCCTTGCCCCCGCATTTGGCAGCGATTGGGGTACGGCGCAGTCCTGTGTCGTCCGATGATTGGCTGCTTTTGACTAATAGGCTGACATCGCCAGCCAATCTTGTTGGTCACCTTGAATTTGCATTGAAACACGAAGGGCTGAACCTCTCCGTTCTAAACGCCCTCTTTCGAGTAGCCCCCAAGCACGATCTGGAGAAATGGATTCGCGCTGAACCCAGCGGCGCGAACACGCGCCGCACATGGTTCATCTTTGAGTGGCTGACGGGCGAGACGCTAGATGTGCCGCCGCAGACCCGACTCCGGGCTGTTCCGATTATCGACAGAGCCAAGCAATTCGGTTTGGAGGGCGGAAAGCGGTCCGCGCGTCACGCGGTAATAGACAACTTGCCAGGCACTCGTGAGTTTTGCCCACTCGTTCGCCGCACCGCGAAACTCGATGCTTTCGAAGCACGCGGGTTTGATCGGCTTGCGCGGGAAGTTGTAGGCCGAACCCATCCGGATGTTGTCGCGCGCGCGGCTGCATTCCTTTTACTCAGCGACAGCAAATCATCCTTCTTCATTGAAAATGAGCGGCCAAGCGCAAAGATTGCCGCCAGATGGGCGCAGGCCATTGCTGCGGCTGGATCACGAGCTCTTACGGTCGAGGAATTGGAGCGTCTCCAAAAAATAGTCATTGCAGATGCGCGATTTGTTCGTCTTGGGTTTCGGCAAACGGGCGGATTTGTCGGCGAGCGCGACCGTCGAAACCATGAGCCGTTGCCCGAGCATGTTAGCGCGCGATGGGACGATCTCGACAGCCTGATGCGCGGTCTCGTCGCTTATTCGGATCGGGCGAAAGTCAATAAAGTTGATGCGGTTACTACGGCAGCCGCTCTTGCATTCGGGTTCGTCTATATTCACCCCTTTGAACACGGAAACGGCCGTGTTCATCGCTGGCTGTTTCATCACGTCTTGTGCGCCGCAGGCTATAATCCGCCAGGCGTCGTATTTCCGATCAGTTCAACAATTTACAATCGCATTGATGAATACCGGCGCGTTCTAGAATCCTACGCGCGCCCACTTCTGGATTTCATCGACTGGCGCCCCACATCCGATCACAACGTGGAAGTCTTGAATCAAACGGCGGACTATTATCGCTACTTCGATGCGACCAGCCATGCGGAATTTCTATACGAATGCGTGCGGCAGACAGTTGAACACGACCTTCCGGACGAAGTGGCGTACTTGGAAGCCTATGACGCATTTGCCAGGCAGGTGCTGCAAGTCGTCGATATGCCGAACACGATGGTTGACTTGTTGCATCGTTTCTTGAGGCAAAATGCAGGCGCCTTTTCCAAACGAACTCGGACGAAGGAATTCCAACTCCTTACGGACGACGAGGCCGCCACGATAGAGCGAGCGTACGCGGACGCCTTTGTTGATGTGCGGAGGCTGCCTGATGATGAGGATGAAGCGTTATTTGACGAAGAGTGACGAGCGCCCAGGCGTTCCAAATCAGCTTCCCCCGCGCTCCTGGGAGCGCCCGAGCGACCATGTGCCGGTTGTAGCTGGGCTCGGACTTTGAGGCGTTCGTCGCAGGCGGATTGCCGTTGAAGCGCATGTGGCTAGGATGCCCGCCGGCCCAAATCCCGCAAAAGGGGGACATTTCCATGCTGACCACAAGACGCACTGTATTAGGCGCCAGCGCCGCTAGTCTCGCGCTGCTGGCCGGCTGCCAGCAAACCGACCAAGGCGCGCAACTGACAGCCATCCTCGACCGTGTCTCCACGGAAATATTGCGTGAATCGCCCGAGCGTTGCACTAGTCTCGGCATAAGCGAGGAGCAAGCTGGCGGGCGCTATGTCGATAAGCTCGGCGACGCCTCCAAGGCCGGCGCCCGGCGCTATCGCGGCATCTTGGAAGCGGCCGCGCGCGACCTCGGCGCGCTCAAACGCGAGCGGCTGACCGCGCAGGACGCGGTGACGCTCGATGTCGTGACCACATCGTTCGAAAACACAATCGCCAGTCAGCAATTCGAGGTCGGCAACGGCGCCGGCGGCCCTTACATCGTCACGCAGCTCAACGGCGCTTACACCGACGTGCCGGACTTCATGGACAGCCAGCATCCGCTGCGCAACCGCGACGAGGTAGAAGCCTACATCGCCCGGCTCGGTGCTTACGTCACCCAACTCGACCAGGAAACCGCCATCATCGCCGAGGATGCCGGCGCCGGCGTGATCGCGCCCGACTTCGCCATCGACAAGGCCCTGATGCAGCTGAACCAATTCGCCGCGATGGCGCCGGCGCGCACGGTGTTGGTGCAATCCTTGGTGCGCCGCCTGCCCGAGATCGCCGAGATTCCGGAGGCCGACCGCGCTGGCTTGGCTGCGCGCGCAGAAACCGCGGTGCGCGAGCAAATCTTGCCCGCCTATCGGCGCCAGATCGAAGCGCTGCGGGCGGTGCGCCCCCAAGCCGTGCACGACGCCGGCATTTGGCGGCTGCCACGCGGGGAGGAAATGTATCCCGTCGCGCTGCGCGCGCGCACCACGACAGCGATGACGGCCGACGAAATCCACGATACCGGGGTGCAATTGGTGGCCCAATATAGCGGCGAAATGGACGCTATCCTGCGCGCGCAGGGCATGACCCGCGGCAGCGTGGCGCAACGTATTCAAGCGCTGTCGCGCCGCCCCGACCAGCTTTATCCGAACACCGATGCCGGCCGCGCGCAAATCCTCTCCGATTTGAACGCGCAGACCCGCGCCATCGTCGCTCTGATGCCGCAAGCCTTCAACACGCTGGCGCAAGCCCAGCTCGAGATCAAACGCATCCCGCCGTACACCGAGGCCGGCGCGCCCGGGGGCTATTACCAGCGCGGCGCGCTCGATGGCTCGCGCGCCGGCGCCTATTACATCAATCTGCGCGACACCCACGAATGGCCGCGCTTTTCGCTGCCGACGCTTAATTACCATGAGGGCGTGCCGGGCCATCACTGGCAGATTTCGATCCAGCAGGAATCTGGCGCCATCCCTTTCATCCGCGGCGCGCTGTTGGGCTTTAGCGCCTTCAACGAAGGCTGGGGCTTGTACGCTGAACAGCTCGCCGACGAACTCGGCGTCTATGCTGACAACCCGCTGGGTCGCCTCGGCTATCTGCAATCGGCTACCTTCCGCGCCTCGCGCCTGGTCGTCGATACCGGCATCCACTACAAGCGCTGGAGCCGTGAGCAAGCGATCCAATCGATGATGGAGGCCACCGGGGATCTGGAATCCTCGGTCACCACCGAAATCGAACGCTATTGCGTCTCGCCCGGCCAAGCCTGCAGCTACATGGTTGGCAAGCAGGTGCTGCTAGGGCTGCGCGAGGAAGCGCGCGCCGCGCTAAGCGCACGCTTCGACCTCAAGGACTTTCACGACACCCTGCTCGCCAACGGCTCGGTCCCGCTCTCAGTGGTCGAACGCTTGGCGCGCGATTGGGCAGCGGCGCGCGCGGCGGGGTGACGCTTCGCGTATTGGAATTACCGCTCCCCGGCCCGGGCTATCCGTCCGGGCACAAATTGCGCTAGGACGCTTTGGTGGCGCGGCGCCAGCGCGGCGCCCGGAGGGAATCCGTGACCGCTGAAGCCGCCCATTTCGCGCCAGCCCCTACCCGCCACAAGAAACTCGTCCAGTGGGTCGAGAGCATCGCCGCCCTGGCCAAGCCGGAGCGCATCCATTGGTGCGACGGCTCGCAAGCCGAGTGGAACACGCTGACGGCCCAGCTGGTCGCCGCCGGTACGCTGAAGCGGCTCAACCCGAAAAAACGACCCAATTCCTTCTACGCCGCCTCCGACCCCAAGGACGTGGCGCGGGTGGAGAGCCGCACCTTCATTTGCTCGAAGCGAGAAATCGACGCCGGACCCACCAACAATTGGATCGCGCCGGGGGAGATGCGGGCCAAGCTAGACAATCTGTTTGACGGCTGCATGCGCGGGCGCACGATGTATGTGGTGCCGTTCTCGATGGGGCCGCTGGGCTCCAGGATCAGCGCGCTCGGCGTTGAGATCACGGACTCAGGCTACGTCGTCGCCTCGATGCGGATCATGACCCGGATAGGCAAGGCCGCGCTAGATCAGATGGGCGAGGACGGTTTCTTCGTCCCCGCCGTGCACACTTTAGGCGCGCCGCTAAGGCCTGGCCAAAAGGACGTGCCTTGGCCGTGTAACGCGGAAAAGTGGATCGTGCATTTTCCGGAGTCTCGCGAAATCTGGAGCTACGGCTCGGGCTATGGCGGAAACGCCCTGCTCGGCAAGAAATGCTACGCGCTGCGCATCGCTTCGGTGATGGCGCGCGACGAGGGTTGGCTCGCCGAGCACATGCTGGTCTTGAAACTCACCTCGCCGGAGGGCGCGGTGAAATACATCGCCGCCGCGTTCCCGAGCGCCTGCGGCAAAACCAATCTCGCTATGCTGCAGCCAACTATCCCTGGCTGGAAAGCAGAAACCGTCGGCGATGACATCGCCTGGATGCGCTTTGGCGACGACGGGCGGCTTTATGCAATAAACCCCGAAGCTGGCTTCTTCGGCGTCGCCCCTGGAACGGGTTCGAAAACCAACAAGAGCGCGCTGGAAACGCTTTACGCCAACACGGTGTTTACAAACGTGGCGCTGACTTCGGACAATGATGTGTGGTGGGAAGGGCTGACACCAACCCCGCCGCCGAACCTCACCGATTGGCAAGGCAATCCCTGGCTGCCAAGTTCGAAATTTCCCGCCGCGCACCCAAACTCACGCTTCGCCGTGCCCGCCGGCCAGTGCCCGGTGATCGCGCCGGAATGGGAAGATCCGGGGGGCGTGCCGATCGACGCGATTTTGTTTGGCGGGCGCAGAGCCTCCGCGGTGCCATTAGTGACCGAAGCGTTCGACTGGGCGCACGGGGTGTTTCTCGCCTCCAACGTGGCTTCCGAGGGCACCGCCGCCGCTGAAAACAAAGTCGGCGAACTCCGCCGCGACCCGTTCGCGATGCTGCCTTTCTGCGGCTACAACATGGGAGACTATTTTTCTCATTGGCTCAAAATCGGCCAACGCAAAGGCGCCAAGCTGCCCCGCATTTTTTTCGTCAATTGGTTCCGCAAGGACAAAGCCGGCAAATTCATCTGGCCGGGTTTTGGCGAAAACAGCCGCGTGCTAAAATGGATTTGCCAGCGGCTCGACGGCCAAGCCGCCGCGCGCGAAACCCCGATCGGACGCGTGCCGACTCACGATTCGCTCGACCTTGCCGGTATCGATCTCCCGGATGGTGGGCTCGATACCCTTCTCTGCGTCGATCTCGACGTGTGGGAAGAAGAAGCCAACCTCATCCCCGCCGCTTACGAAAAATTCGGCGCAAGGCTGCCGCAACGCTTGTGGGACGAGTACGCGGCGCTGGTCGGGCGGCTGGGTGCTGCGCGGGACACTTGATGGAGAAAGGACTTGACGGTCCAAATTCAACCCCTTCACGGCGTCGGGGCCGAGATTCTTGGCGTCGATCTTGACCGCGAATTGTCCAATCCGGAATTTGACGCTGTCCGCGCGGCATACGCGGAATACGGCGTCATCTTCTTCCGCGACCAAACCATTGATGAGGACCAGCACATCGCGTTCGCGCGGCGGTGGGCGCCGATCAACATCAACCGCTTTCTCGCAACCCACCCAGATCACCCAGAGATTGCTCTTGTGTCAAAGGAACGCGAGCAGCGCGAGAACATTGGCGGCGCTTGGCACACGGACCATTCCTACGATCAGATACCGGCCATGGGTTCGATCCTGGTGGCCCGCGAATTGCCGCCGGAGGGAGGCAACACGCTGTTTGCGTCCATGTATGGGGCCTTCAACGCGTTGTCCGAGGAACGTCAGCGGCAGCTCTCAACTCTGAATGCCGTGCACTCCGCGCGCCATATCTTCGCCAAGGGCGCTTATTACGGAAACACCGATGCCGGTGGTTCAAGGATAGGCAATGCCGAAGCTGCGGAGCACCTCGTGGATGCCATCCATCCGGTGGTGATCGAGCATCCGCTGAGCGGGAAGCACGCGCTCTACGTCAATCCAGCTTACACGATACGAATCGAGGGGTGGCCGGAGCACGAGTCGCGGGCGCTGCTTATGGAATTGTTCGCGCATTGCATCCAGGGAGAGTTTGTCCATGAGTTCGTGTGGCGCCCGGGATCGATAGCGTTCTGGGACAATCGCGCGACCTGGCATTTCGCCAAGAACGATTATCATGGACACCGGCGCGAAATGCACCGCATCACGGTTGAAGGCGAACCGCTTCGAGGCGCCCCCGCTTGCGGTGAATTGGCGGCGATGGGCGACCACTAAGAGTGGTCGGGTTATTCGGCGAACAGTTTCTCGATCGCCTGATCGTTTGAACCGGCAAACGGATTGAGCAATCGGAGGCCTTCAAGCAAGCGGCCGTCGTGAAAATCCTCGGTCAGCAACACTTTGGCGCCCGCCTGCCCCGATGCCGCGCAGACGACACCATCCCACAACTGGATCCGATGCGCGAGCGCAAGTTCGCACGCGGCAAGCATGACAGCATCCGTACTGGGCGGCGTCAAAAACGCGGCCCGGTAGAGCGAGGCTTGCCGGATCGCTTCCTCGAACGAGGCCGGCGCGCGCCTTTGCACCACGTGAAGAAATTCACCAAGCACCTGCACCGGAATCACGCCGTCTCGGGCGGCCTTCAAAATCAACTCGGCCGCGCGCTTGCCTTTGGCCGATTCCGGCTCAAGCTCGGCGTAGACGAGAAGTTTGCTGTCGAGCGCAACGCGGGTCACGCGCCGCCATCGCCATATTTGTCCGATTCCGTGATTGCTCCGACGCGATATCCGGTTGCGGGTTTGTTGCGGAGGCTTTGTTCGAGCGCCGCATAGGCTTCGCGCCACTCAGGATCTCGTGAGCGCTCGCCTGATTGGGGGGTGATCTTTGCCACCGGCGTGCCGTTTTTTGTGATCACAATGGTCTCCCCGCGCTCCGCAGCGGAGATAACTTGGGAGAAGTTTTGGTTAGCCTCCCGAACGGTCATTTCGCGCATGAGGCCTCCGTTTACGATGTTCTACGTTGCAACATAGCGAAATGTGGCGGCTTGCGCAAGAGTTTGGGGGCAAGTGCTTCGCCACAGCGTGATCGAATTTCCGGGGATTATGCGCTAAATCCCTTGAGCCACGCCTGCACCTGAGTGCGCATGGCCGCGTCATAGCGGCGGGCGAGGTTTGAGTTTGAGCTGCGCTCGCCGGCGACGTGCACGCCGGCAAAGATGAAATTCTTGGTGTCGGAGTGGTAGCGAAACACTGGGCCGCCGCTTTGGCCGGGCATGGTGTCCATCTGGTAGCGAAAATTGGTCGCGCTCAACGTATCGGCAACAATCGGCCCGGAATCGGTCTTCAGCGTGAGCGGGCCTTCCTTGTCGGGATAGCCGGCGAAGGCCCACCGACTGCCGCCAGCACTATCCCCGCAACCTATACCCGCCCGTTTCGGTGATCAGCAGTTTCGGAATCTGCGCGTCCGGTTCGATTTTTTGGCGCAAGCGATAGATGTGAGTTTCGAGCGTGTGTGTCGTCACATTGGAATTATAGCCCCAGACTTCGCGCAGCAATTCCTCGCGGCCCACGGGTTTTTCGCCGGAGCGGTAGAGATAGCGCAGGATGGCTGCCTCCTTGTCGGTGAGGCGGATTTTTTTTTGCGCGGGATCGATCAGCACGCGCATGCCGGGACGAAATTCATAAGGCCCGATGCGGTAGACGGCGTCTTCGCTGGCTTCGTGACTGCGCAAATGCGCGCGGATGCGGGCCAGCAGCACCGCGAATTTGAACGGCTTCAGCACATAATCGTTGGCCCCGGCGTCCAGCCCGTTGACTTGGTCTAGCTCCTCACGCGCCGCGCCGGTGAGCAGGATGATCGGGGCTCTGACGCCCTTGTCGCGCAATTGCTTGCAGGTCTCGATGCCATCCATGTCGGGCAGGCTGACGTCGAGCACAATGGCGGCGGGTTTGGCGGCGGCGGCATCGATCCCCTCCGCCGCGCTGGCCGCGCCCAATCCGGAAAAGCCTTCCTCTAGATCGAACTGCTCCACCAGCGCCTGGCGCAGATCGGCATCGTCGTCGATGATGAGAATGATGGCGTCGCGCGAACTCATGGCTCGACCATAACACGCGCACCGAACAAGGCCGAGCCCACCCGCACCTGGGTGGCGCCGACGCGGATAGCAATCTCGAAATCCTCGCTCATGCCCATGGAGAGTTGTGCGAGGTCGTTGCGCGCGGCGATTTTGGCCAGCAATGCGAAGTGCGGCGCCGGCGGCTGGTCCAGCGGCGGGATGCACATTAGCCCCCGCACCGGCAGACCATAGCGCTCACGCGCCGCCTTGATGAACGCATCCGCCTCCCCGGGCGTGACGCCCGCTTTGCGCGCTTCCTCTCCGGTATTCACCTGCACCAGGATGTCCGGGCAGCGGCCAAGTTTCTGCGCGGCCGCGGCGAGCGCGGCTGCAAGTCTTTCCCGGTCGAGGCTGTCGATGGCGTCGAACAGCGCCGCCGCATCGAGCGCCTTGTTGGTTTGCAGCGGGCCGATGAGGCGCAAGCGCAGGTCGGAGAAGTGCGCACGCCGCTCGCCCCAGCGCTTCGCCGCCTCCTGTACCCGGTTTTCACCGAACACGCGCTGCCCCGCCGCCAGAGCGGCCTCGACGCGCTCGGCCGATTGCTGCTTTGATACCGCGACCAGCACAACGCTAGCAGGGTCGCGCCCCGCTGCCGCGGTGGCGGTGGCGATGCGCGCCAGTATTGCGGCGCGCGAGGCGGCGACTGAGTGTGCGCTCATGGACTCGAGGTATGTGCTAGCTGGACTGGCCGGGCGGCTCAACCACGAGGCCGGCGCGCCCGCCATCCCCGCGCTCTATTTTTTTACCGATCCCGAGCGCACTGCGGACCCGCTCGCCGCCGCCGCGCTTCTGCCCGCTGGGACCGCCTTGGTCTATCGCCATTTCGGTGCGCCCGACCGTTCGCGCATCGCCCGTAGCCTGGCCTCCCTGTGCCGCACCCGCGGCCTTGTCTTACTCATCGCCGCCGACCCAGCACTGGCCCAGCGCGTCGGTGCGGCCGGTGTTCATTGGCCCGAACACTTGCTCCCTTCGCGGCGGCGCGGGATGGGTCTGGTCACCGCCGCGGCCCACTCCCCTGCCGCGCTGACACGGGCGTCGCGGTTCGGCGTCGATGCCTGCGTGCTGGGGCCAGTTTTCGCCACCGCCAGCGCTTCGGGCAACGCCCCGATCGGCCTGTTCCGCGCCAGTCAATGGGCGCGCGGCGCGGGGTTGCCAGTAATTGCCCTTGGAGGAGTGAACGCAGGCAACGCGGGGCGTCTAGCCGGACGCGGATTTGCGGGCTTGGCGGCGGTGGAGGCCTTGTGCGGAGCTTAGAATCGGAACGCCGATTCTATGCGAACGTCTGCTTGCGTTTCGTTTCGACCGGCGGTCGGCGCCGCGCCAGGACGCTCGGTGCTTTCAAGGCTCACTTCGCCTCCTACGCGGACGCCGGGCGTGAACTGGTAAAACGCGCCGACGGAAGTCTGGTCGCCCCGCCCACCCTCCGGCAGGCGCTCAATCCGCTGTGCCTCGCGCACATCGACGGTGATGCCCCAGCGCTGGTTCAGTGTCCAGCTTGGGGGCAGGATGCTGTCATTCTCGCTTTCGCCAGTGATGGATTCGGTGACGCCGTTGGAGGTGGTGAAGCGCTGGTACCAGGGTACCGCAGCGCGCGTGGCTTCAGCGTCCGTCATGGCAAGCGGCCTGTCCTGCGCCAGCGCGACGCCGCCCGTCGCCAATACGGCGGCGCCTGCAAGCAGCAATACGGACGGCCTAAACACGAAACTTCCCCTCAGCCAGGAGACTTATAGCTCACACCATACCTGAATCGATGCAGGTGCGCAGTGAATAATAGGACACAGCGCAGGAGAATAATTCGTCAAAATGACGGCGGCGGCCGCCGTTAACCATCTTTCTCCCTCGGGCGGGCGGGCGCCACAACATCGCCAGCTTCGCAGCGCCCCCCTGGTCCTACCCTTGCGCCATGATATAGGAGCGCGCGCGCTGGGCCGGAAACCCTGGGCGCCAGCTGGAAAAGCGGAGGAAAGATTAATGTTGCAGCGGACGCTTCTGAAGGGCGCACTCTTCATGGCGGCGGCCCTCGCGCTTTCCGCCTGCTCGATGTTCGGAGGAAATTCCGAGCGCCAGGGCGGTCAATCGCGGGCCGACAACAATTCCGGCGGCGCGGCCGGCATCGGCGTCAACACCTACCTTTGGCGCGCGGCGCTCGACACCTTGTCGTTCATGCCGCTCGCCTCCGAAGATCCTTTCGGCGGCGTCATCATTACCGATTGGCACGCCGACCCCGCCGCGCCGAATGAGCGCTTCAAGGCGACGGTCTACATTCTCGACACCCGCCTGCGCGCCGATGCGCTCAACCTTTCGCTGTTCCGCCAAGTACAGGGTGCGGGCGGCTGGCAAGACGCGACGGTCGATCCCGACACTGAAATCCAACTCGAGAACGCGATCCTGCAGCGCGCGCGCCAGCTTCGTCAGAGCGCGATCGGAAACTAGACTTCACCTACATTTATCGTCACCAAAGCGCTGGAAGGCGCTGAACAAACATGTCTCGTTACAACCACCGCGAGGTCGAACCGAAATGGCGTGAGCGCTGGGCGCGCGCTGGGATCGACCGCGCGCTAGCGCCGGACGAGGCCAAGGGTAAGCCCAAGGCGTACATCCTGGAGATGTTCCCCTACCCTTCCGGGCGCATCCACGTCGGCCACTCGCGCAATTACGCCATGGGCGATGTGATCGCGCGGTTTCGGCGTGCAAACGGCTACAATGTGCTGCACCCAATGGGTTGGGACGCGTTTGGCTTGCCGGCCGAAAACGCGGCGATGGAGCGCGGCATCCATCCCAAGGGCTGGACCTACGACAACATCAAAGCCATGCGCGAGCAGCTGAAATTGCTGGGGCTCTCGATCGATTGGTCGCGCGAAATCGCCACCTGCGATGCGGCTTATTACAAACACCAGCAAGCGATGTTTTTGGCGTTTTGGAAAAAAGGCCTGGTCTATCGCAAGAAGCAGAATGTGAATTGGGACCCGGTCGATCTGACCGTACTCGCCAACGAACAAGTAGTCGACGGGCGCGGCTGGCGCTCGGGCGCAACCGTGGAGACACGCGAGCTGGAACAATGGATGTTCCGCGTCACCGCTTATGCCGACGATTTGCTCGATGCGATTCAGCGCTTGGATAAATGGCCCGACAAAGTGCGGCTGATGCAAGCCAATTGGATCGGCAAAAGCCAAGGCGCGCGGTTCAGGTTTGAAGTTTCTAGCCCCTCCCCCCTTGCGGGGGAGGTGTCCGCGAAGCGGACGGAGGGGGGGCGAGCAGGAGGAACCGCGACGGCGCCGTTAGCTGTGCCTTCTGCACGCCCCCCACCCCCTGCCCCCGCCCCGCCTCGGGATCGCGAAGCGATCCCGCTGACTCTGGATTCGCCGGCCGCGGAGCGGCCGGTGGGGCGAGGGGGAGCGCTCGCTTCCATCGAAGTCTTCACCACCCGCCCCGACACTTTGTTCGGCGCGAGCTTCGTGGCGCTGGCGCCGGATCATCCGTTGACCAGGAAAATCGCCGAATCGCAGCCAAAAGTGGCGAAATTCATCGCCGAGTGCGCGACGCTCGGAACCTCGGAAGCAGACATCGAAAAAGCCGACAAGGTCGGCATCGATCTCGGTATCCGCGTGAAGCACCCGCTTGATCCAAGTTGGGAATTGCCGGTCTATGCAGCGAATTTCGTGCTCTCGACTTACGGCACGGGCGCGATCTTCGGTTCCCCAGCCGGCGATCAGCGCGATTTGGATTTCGCCAATAAACACGGCCTGCCCTTCAAGCCGGTGGTGCTGCCGCCCGGCGCGGATGCGGCGACGCATGCGATCACCGACGAAGCTTATGTCGGCGAAGGCATCGCATACAATTCGCGCTTCCTCGACGGCTTGCCGACCACTCAGGCGATCGCGCGCGCGATTGAAGAATTGGTGAACCTCGGCGCCGGCGAAGCGACGACGCAATATCGGCTGCGCGATTGGGGCGTGTCGCGGCAGCGCTATTGGGGCTGCCCGATTCCGGCGATCCATTGCGGCGAATGCGGCGTGGTTCCAGTTCCGGAAAAAGATTTGCCGATCACGCTTCCCGAGGATGTGACGTTCGAGCGCGGCAAGCCTGGCAATCCGCTTGACCGCCATCCGACCTGGAAACACACCAAGTGTCCGGCTTGCGGCGCCGATGCGCGTCGCGAGACCGATACGCTCGATACGTTCGTGGACTCTTCCTGGTATTTCGCGCGTTTCACCGATGCGCACAACGAATCCGCGCCGTTCGACAAGATGCTCGCGTCGTACTGGCTGCCGGTGGATCAATATGTCGGCGGCGTCGAGCACGCGGTGCTGCACCTGCTCTACGCCCGCTTCTTCACCCGCGCCATGCGCGATTGCGGCCTGCTCGATCTGCCCAGCGGCGAACCGTTCGCGAGCCTGTTCACACAAGGCATGGTGGTGCATGAGACGTATCGGGAGGTCATCCCGATTGGCAAAGGTCCGGGGGGAATGGCGATCGGCGACTTTCAGCCCGAGGACCAGATTCCGGAACCGGTTGTCCACACCGCAAAATCGATAACCGAGGCACTCGACAAGCCTGTCCACGCAGCTGTGCGGCTCGATTTCAAAAGTGCGGCGGGGCCGGCCGGAACGCTTGTGCAAATGGGCGGCTGGGTCCTGCCTGAAGAACTCGCGGCGCGGCGGGCCGGGCGCACGTACCTTACTGGCCCCATCGAAAAAATGTCGAAGTCCAAGAAGAACGTCGTCGATCTCGATGCGTTCGTTTCTGATTTCGGCGCCGATGTGGCGCGCTGGTTTGTGCTGTCGGACTCCCCGCCCGAGCGCGATGTTGAGTGGACAGCGTCCGGCGTCAAAGGCGCGTGGGGGTTTGTGCAGCGGGTTTGGGCGCTGGTTGAGGCGCATGCTTCGGCGAGCGCCCCCTCCCCCCAACGGGGGGAGGTGGCCGCGCAGCGGCCGGAGGGGGGGCGTGCAGGAGGAATCGTGGCGGCGCCGTCATATGGACCGCCGGCGCCCTCGCCGGCATCACTGCGCCGCGCACAAAAAAATGCCGGCGAGGCGCCGGCGGTCCATGCAACGGTTCCTCTTGAGCGCCCCTCACCCCCTACCCCCTCCCCGCAAGGGGGAGGGGGAGCAGAAGCGCACGCGCTGCGCCAGCTCGCGCATCGCGCCATCGCCAGCGTCACCGAGGACATCGAGCATTTCCGCTTCAACGTCGCGGTGGCGCGCTGTTATGAATTGGTCAACGCCATCGCCAAGCTGAAGGATGACACGCCTGCCGGTACATTCGCGCGCGGCGAAGCTCTGCGCATTCTCTCTCAGCTCATCGCCCCGTTCATGCCGCACCTGGCCGAGGAATGCTGGGAGCGGCTCGGCGGGCAAGGCCTCGTCGCCACCGCGCCGTGGCCGGTCGCCGATCCCGCGCTCGCCGCCCGCACCATGGTGACGCTCCCGATCCAGGTGAACGGCAAGAAACGCGGCGAGATAGAGGTGGCCAAGGGCGCGGGCGAACCCCAAGTGCGCGAATTAGCGCTGGCGCACCCCGCCGTGGCGCAGTTCCTGGCGGGCCAGAATATCCGAAAGGTGATTGTGGTCGCCGACCGGATCGTCAATATCGTCGCGGGAGAACCCTGATGCGCGCCCTCATCCTTGCCCTGTTGCTCGCCGCCTGCGGTTTTCAGCCGATGTACGCGCCCACGGGCGGCGGGCCGGCGATTGGCCCGGTGCAGGTTGCGCAAATCGACGGCAAGGCCGGCCACGTTTTGAAGACCGAACTCGACCGCATCCTAGCCATCGAGAACAACGGCGCGGCGCCCATGCGGCTTGAGATCACGCTGCTGGAAACGGTGAACCCGCTTGGCATTCGCATCGACGAATCGGCCACGCGCGCGGAAATGCGCCTCACCGCCAATTACGTGCTGACACCGCCAAACAATGGCCGGGTGATGCGTGGCTCGGTGGTCAGCGTGGTGAATTACGACATCCCAACGGCTGCCTTCGGTGAAATCACCGCCCAGGACGACGCGCGCGAGCGCGCCGCGGAAACCATGGCGCAGCGCTTCCGCGCCGAACTGGCGCTGCGCATGGCGCAAGCGCATGCCGAGGTCGCGCCCCGGTGAAGCGGAAGTGAAAATCGCCAGCGCCGGCATACGGCGCTTTCTCGACGCGCCGGATAAACACATCCGCGCGGTTTTGCTCTACGGCCCCAACGAAAGCGTCAGCCACGAAGCCGCGCAGAAGCTCGCCGCCTGGGCGATGGGCAAGTCCGACGATCCTTACGCCATCACCAAGCTCGGCGAGGACGAGATCAAGCGCGACAGCGCCTGCCTCGGCGATGCGCTGGCCGCGCAATCCTTGCTCGGCGGGCCGACCATCGTCTGGGCGCGCATCGACGGCAAAGCCGCCGACGCCGCCATTGTCCATGCGCTTAGCGGCATCGAACGCGGCGATGCTAGCGGCTACCTTATCGTCGAAGCCGGCGAACTCGCCTCGACCGCTGAATTGGTGAAGGCCTTCGGCAATGCCAAAAAAGCGGCGGCGATCCCGTTTTACGAAGAGACCGAGGCCGAGCGCGCCGGCTTTGCCAAGGCGTTGGCGAAAGAGCTGAAGTTGAGCTTCGAGTCCGGCGCGGAAGATTTCTTCCTCGCCGCCCTCCCCTCCGACCGCGGCCTGGCGCGTCAGGAGCTCGATAAGCTGGCGCTGTTCGCACATGGCCTTGATCGCAAAATCAGCGCCGGCGACCTCGCGCAACTCATGGCTAGCGAAGCTGAAAGCGCGCTCGACGCCGCCAGCATGGCCGCAGCCCAAGGCCGCGCCGCGTTCGCGGTGGAAGCGCTCGCGCGCATCGACGCTTTGTCGGGGGTCTCGGCACTGCGCACTTTGCTGCGCCGCTTGCACCAAATCCGCGAAGCCCGCGCGCTGATCGACGAAGGCATTAGCGCGAGCGATGCCATAGCCAAACTCCGCCCGCCGGTATTCTGGAAGGAACGCGACGCGGTCGCTGCGCAAACGCGCCTCTGGACCGCGAAGAAGCTCAATTGCGCCTTCGACCTGCTCTGGGCCGCCGAACTCCGCGCCAAAACCGCCGGCGCCCCGCAAGATCTGATCGCGGCGGACGCGTATCGCGGCGTAGCGAAATTGGTGGGGGGTTAGTCGAACGTCGGCAACCGGCCGGTTTCGGCCTAGGACGCATGACGATTGCGGTGGAGACACGGTCCCTTCTCCCCGTTCTCGGGGAGAAGGTGTCAGCGAAGCTGACGGATGAGGGGAGCGCCCAATTACCCGAAACGTGCGCGATTCCCAATGTACGCCGGACTTGAGGCGCCGCGCTCCCCTCATCCGGCCCTTCGGGCCACCTTCTCCCCGTTCTCGGGGAGAAGGGACACGGCGCTTGATGCGATGGCGCGCTGCCTCGATCGCCACGAACCGCACCCAAGCCCCCATCAAGCAAGCGTCAACTTTGGCCCAATTCGCGCTGCGCCCCCTACCCGGCCAAATGGCTGGCAGAGCTCGCTTACGGGCCATCGCGCCGCCCCGTGCCCGCGGTCACATCGCCTGCCCCCTCCTCTAGTTAGCTTCACTCATCGGAAGCGATGGCGCTTCGGACCGAGGAGCAAGCACATGACCGCCGCCGCCCGCACGATTTCCAGCCTGGTTTTATCAGCGCTGCTGTTTGCGCCGATGGCCTACGCGACGCTCGCGCAAGCCGCGCAAATCGTCGCCTGAGCGCCAACCCCCAAGATTTCCCCCTCAGATTCACGGAGCACCCAGATGACCAAGTTTTACGCCCTGATCGCCGCCTGCGTTGTGTTCGCCCCCATCGCCATGGCCACGTTCTCCCAGGCCGCGCAAATCGTCGCGTAGCTCCCGCGATACTGCGGCCACCAAGAAGGGCGCGGAGGTCTCCCTCTCCGCGCCCTTCGATTTTGTTGCAGTGCGCCAGGTCCGAGTCGCCGCTATCCCCCATTTTCCAGCTAGAATCCCGTGCAGATCAAGGCCCGCGCGCAAAGCTATCCCACCCCCCGAGAAACCGCGCGATACTGAGCTCATGCGCATTGACACTCCCCGCTTGGATCACATCACACTCGAAACCGCCGCGAGCTGGTTTCAGAGTGTGCTTTTCGTGGTGGTGGCGTTTTGGCAATGGGCCGCAGGTCCAAGATTCCTGCGCACCGCCGAACGCTGGCTTAAAGCCCTGATCTTCGCGCGCGCGGCTCAGCGCCTGGTGTTGCCGCCGCGCCGGCGGGCGCCGAGCTTTCCGCGCGGCGCGCCGGCGGGCTTTCGCCGCGTGCGCTGCAAGGACAGCCCGCTGCGCTTGCTCACCCGCAACGCATTGCCAAAACTGCGCCGCGGCGGCGCTGGCGAACGCTTCGAGCGCCTGTCGCGGGTGCTGGGCGAACTCGACCGTTTCGCCACGCGCTTGTTGAAGCGCTTGTATCGCGGCTTGGTAGCTTCGCGGCTGGTCGCGGCCGCCCCGCCGGCGTGCGTGTTCTCGTGCGGCGCGCCGCCGCCGCTGCCCGCCGCCGCCGACACTTCTTAGCCGCGCACGCGCTTCCAACTCAAATCAACGCGCGGCCAAGGCTCCGTCCGCGCGCGCAGACGCGTGTTTAGAATATCCCGCGCAAGCGCCGGCACACATCGTCGAGCTGGTCGAGGCTCTTGTAGGTGATTTTCAGCTCCCCTGCCCCATTTTTATCGGAGATGACGATTCCGAGCCCAAGCGCATCGGACAGCGATTGTTCCAGCGCACGGGTGTCGGCGCTCTTGGTCTCCGCCGCCGCCGACGACACTCGCGGGCCGTGCTTTTCGTCCTTGGCTTGCTGCGCCAAACGCTCGATTTCGCGCACATTCAAGCCTTCGCGAATCGCGCGCTGCGCCAGCCTGCGCGGATCGGGCGCGGTGAGGATAGCGCGCGCGTGGCCCGAGCTCAAACGGCCGTCGCGCACCATTTCCTGCAAATCGTCCGGCAGCGCCAACAGGCGCAGCATGTTGGCGATGTGCGGCCGGCTCTTGCCGACGGAATCGGCGATGTCTTGTTGCGTGCGGCCAAAACGATCCATCAAGGCCTGGAAGCCTTGCGCTTCTTCGATCGGATTGAGATCCGTGCGCTGCACGTTTTCGACGATGGCGATTTCGAGCACTTCGACTTCGTTGAGTTCACGCACCACCGCCGGAATCGCATGCAGGCCGGCGCGTTGCGCGGCGCGCCAACGGCGTTCGCCGGCGACGATCTCAAATTTGCCGCCAGGGATGGGCCGCACCAGAATCGGTTGCAACACGCCGTGCGCGCGGATCGAATTGGCAAGCTCGTTTAGTTCGCCTTCGTCGAAATGTTTGCGCGGCTGGCTCGGATTGCGTTGTACAAGATCGATCGGCAAGCCGCGTGGACCCGCCTCCGCGTTTGTTGTCGGCGCGCTCGCCGGCGCGGCGGCGGCCGGCGCCGGCTGGGGTTGCGCGATCGGCAGCTCGAACACATTGCGCGGCGGCTCGATCGGCGCACGAGGCGCCTGAGTTGGCGGCGTGCGCGGCGCTTCAGCTGGGGCCCAAGCTGGCGCGTTCGCCGGCGTCGCGGTTTTCACCGGCTCGCCCAGCAAAGCCGAGAGCCCGCGCCCTAGCCCACGTGGTCTGGCGAAATCGTTCATGCCGCTGCTCCGTTGGCCCTGATTCGGTTATGCTTAACTTTGCGTCGGCAATTATTGCCGAGTTGTTTACGCCGCCAGCAGCGCGCGCTCGCGCTCGATCAGTTCGCGCGCGAGCTGAATGTAGGCTTTCGAGCCCGGCGCGTTCTGGTCATAGATGATCGCCGGAAGCCCGTGCGAGGGGGCCTCGGAGACGCGCACATTGCGCGGGATCACGGTCTCGTAGACCTCGTTGGGAAAGTGTTTGCGGACTTCCGCGGCCACCTGATCCGACAGCGTGGTGCGCTTGTCGTACATGGTCAACACCACCCCCTGGATCTCCAGGGTGGGATTCAGATTTTCCTTCACCGCCTTTATCGTAGCCACCAATTGCGCGAGACCTTCGAGGGCGAAATATTCGGTCTGCAACGGCACCAAAACCGCGTCAGCCGCGGTGAGCGCGTTTACCGTCAAAACGTTCAAGGACGGCGGGCAATCGATCAGCATGTAATCGATGCCGAGCTGGCTTTCGCCGCGAAATTGCGTGACCGCGTCGCGCAGACGGAACTGCGCGCGCTGGCCGGACATCAGTTCGGTTTCGACGCCGGAAAGATTGGCGTCGCCCGGAACGATGTAAAGATTGGGCACCTTGGTCGGGATAATGGCCTTGGCCAAGGCTTGCGCGCCGACCAGCACATCGTAGCTGGTGATGGCGCGATCGTCGGGGTGGATATCGAGCCCGGTTGAGGCATTGCCCTGCGGGTCGGTGTCGAAGATGAGCACGATCTTCCCCGCCGCCGCCAACGCGGTGCCGAGATTGATGGCCGTCGTCGTCTTGCCCACTCCGCCCTTCTGGTTGGCGATCGCCAAAACCCGCATGTCCTAACTCTCCTCAAGGGAGGTCGGAGCGTCAGGCGGCCTTGCAGATGCGAAGTATGCGGCCGCGCGGATCGCTCAGGCTCTCCAGCACGTCTGCCCTATAAGACGCCCCAACCGACGCCCCACCATCCAGGACGTTTTTCGCGGCGGCCAGCTCGGCGTCGATATCCGCGCTTTTATGAAATAGCCCTTGCGCGCCGCGATCCAGAACCGGCTTCGCATAGGAGATGAGTCGCGGCAAGGGCGCGAGCGCACGGGCGGTGACCACATCATAGCGCCCCTCCCCGGCCCCGAAAGCCTCGACCCGGAGATTGAAGACCTTGGCCGGCAGGCCGATTTCCTCGACCACCGCCTCCAGGAAACGCGCCTTTTTTCCCGTCGATTCCACCAGATGCACCATCGTCCCTGGCTGTTCGGCGATAAGGCACGCCACCACGATTCCCGGAAAACCTGCCCCCGAGCCCAAATCCACCCAGCGCTTCGCCTCCGGCGCAAGTTGAACCAGTTGTGCACAATCCAACGCATGCCGGGGCCAATAAAGCTCAAGCTCCTTCGGTCCAACCAGATTCAAGCGCTCCGACCATTCCGCCAGCAGCCGGCGATGAGTCTCCAGCCGTTCGATTGTTTCGCGTGGAACGGCCAGGTCGCGCTGGAGCTCGGCGGGGCCGTATTCCATCACGAACAACCAGCAAGCAAACCGTCATTCCGGGGCGGCCGCACTTCACGACCCATCTCAAGCCCGCTTTCGCTGCACACGCCTCACATGCGCCAGCAACGCGGTCAGTGCGCTTGGCGTGACGCCTTCGATGCGCGAGGCTTGGCCGAGCGTGACCGGCTGCACGCAGCTGAGCTTCTCGCGCACTTCGTTGGAGAGCCCGCCGACGCTGGCATAATCGAGCGCGGGATCGAGCCGCAAATCCTCGTCGCGCTTGAACGCTTCGACATCGAGCGCCTGGCGTTCGAGATAGCCGGCATAGAGCGCATCGATTTCAAGCTGCTCGCGCACGTGTGGTGTCAGCGCATGAAGGGCCGGCCAGATCGCGGCAAGTTGTTCAAACGCGATCGACGGATACGCCAGCAATTGCAGCGCATCGCGGCGGACGCCATCCTGATTCACTTGCATGCCGTGGGCATTGGCTTGCGCTGGCGTGAGCACGAGCGAGCGCGCCAATCTCCGCGCTTCATCGATTTCCCGCATTTTGGCGTTGAATTTGCGCGTTCGCTCCGCGCCGACACAACCCAGCGCAATGCCCTTCGGGGTCAAACGCTGATCGGCGTTGTCAGCGCGCAAGCATAAGCGATATTCGGCGCGGGAGGTGAACATGCGATACGGTTCGGTGACGCCGCGCGTGACCAAATCGTCGATCATCACACCGATATAGCCTTCGGCGCGCGACACCTCGAACGGCACTCCTCCGCTTGCCGCGCACGCCGCATTCAGCCCGGCGATCAAGCCTTGCGCGGCGGCTTCTTCGTAGCCGGTGGTGCCGTTGATTTGCCCGGCCAGATACAAGCCCGCGATGCGCTTGGTCTCCAAGCTCGGCAGCAATTCGCGCGGATCGACGTAATCGTATTCGATCGCGTAGGCGTGGCGTTTGATCCGCACGTGCTCCAAACCGGCGATGGTGCGGATGAAACGCTGCTGCACGTCTTCCGGCAGCGACGTTGAGATACCGTTCGGATAGATCGTGTCGTCGTCTAGCCCTTCGGGTTCGAGGAAAATCTGATGCGCTTGGCGTTCGGCGAAGCGCACCACTTTGTCTTCGATCGAGGGGCAATAGCGCGGCCCCCGGCCTTGAATCGCGCCGGAATACACCGCCGATTTCGACAGCGATGCCTCGATGATGCGGTGGGTTTCGGCATTGGTGTAGGTCACGCCGCACGGCACCTGGGCGTTGGTGATTGCCTCGGTGAGAAACGAAAACGGCGAAGGATCAACATCGCCATGCTGCAATTCGAGCGCGGGCCAATCGATTGTGTTTGTATCCAGCCGCGCCGGCGTTCCCGTCTTCAGCCGGCCCATGGCAAAGCCCGCGCCGTACAAGCGATTCGACAAGCCAATCGCCGGCGCCTCGCCGTGCCGCCCCGCCGCGATGCGCTTGTCGCCGATATGGATGACGCCCTTGAGGAAGGTGCCGGTGGTGAGCACGACGCGAGGGGCGGTGAACTCCTGCCCGTCCTGGGTAACGACACCCATCACTCGTTCCCCGGACGCCGAAGGCGATCCGGGGCCCATGGCAGCGGCAGACTCCAGGCCTCCGGCGCTTGCCTCGTCGATGGGCCCCGGGTTCGCCGCTTCGCGTCGCCCCGGGGAGCGCTGAAGCACTAGATCCTCCACCGCCGCCGCCACGATGGTCAGCCCCGCCTGCCCCGCCAGTGCCGCTTGCATCGCTTGGCGGTAGAGCTTGCGGTCCGACTGGGCCCGCGGCCCACGCACGGCCGGGCCCTTGGAGCGGTTAAGCAGGCGGAACTGGATGCCTGCGGCGTCGGCGATTCGGCCCATCAGCCCGTCCAGCGCATCGATCTCGCGGACCAAATGCCCCTTGCCCAGGCCGCCAATGGCCGGGTTGCAGCTCATTTCGCCGATGGTTTCGAGTTTGTGGGTGAGCAGCAGGGTCTTGGCGCCCAGCCGCGCCGACGCCGACGCGGCCTCGCAACCAGCGTGGCCGCCGCCGATCACTATCACGTCGTATGCGTTGGCTTTGCTCATGAGGGCGCGGTTCATAGCGCAATCCGAAGCTCCGCGCGAGCCAGACGTTGCGCGACCGGTTCCACGTGGAACTGGCTTAAAGCGGTTTCACTTGTTTTGTGTGGAACCGGGAAAATCCGCAGCAATTACTTGCCGACACAGAAGCTGGCAAAAATTTCGTCGAGCAGATCCTCGACATCGATCCGCCCGGTCAACCGGCCAATTGCGGCAGCAGCCAGCCGCACATCCTCCGCCGCCAGCTCCGGCCCGACCGCCAGCGCGGACACAGCCCGAAGCAGCGCCTGGCGCGCCTCGGCCACCAACCGACGATGCCGCGCCCGGGTCAGGACTGGCGCTTCTTCACGGCCCAGCGCCTCGGTGACCCGCGTCGCCACCAATGCCTCCAATTCAGCTATCCCCTCACCCGTCCGCGCTGACACCCGCCGTTCTCCGGACGCCGGCGAAGCCACCGATCCGGGGCCCATCGGCGAGCCAACCTCCAACGCTTCGGCGTCTGGCCGCAGGCTGGGTCCCGGCTCTCGCATGGCGCGCTCGTCCGGGGAACGATGAAGGTCTGCCTTGGAGCGGATGAGCAGGTCGCCGCTTTGAAGCGCCACAAGCAAATCAGCCGGCGGTGACAATCCCGCCTCCACCAGGCCAATGACCAAATCCGCCTCCTCCGCCCGCGCCAGGGCCCGCCGCACACCTTCGGCCTCGACGGAATCGGCGGCCTGCCGCAGGCCGGCTGTGTCGGCGATCCAGACTGGAAAGCCGCCCAACACTAGGCGCACCTCGACGATGTCTCGGGTAGTGCCCGGCAGATCGGACACGATTGCCGCCTCGCGCCGTGCCAACGCATTGAGCAGGCTTGACTTGCCGGCATTCGGCGGGCCGACAATGGCGATGCGGTACCCGTCTCGGACGCGCTCACCGCGATGGGCATCGTCCAGGTGAATCCCCATACCAGCAGCCAAGGCGTGCAGGATCGGTCCAGCGCGTTGAGCGAGCGCGCCCGGCAAATCCTCGTCGGGAAAATCGATCTCCGCTTCGATCAAAGAGGCAGCTTCGATCAGGCGGCTGCGCCAGCCCTCATAAACGGCGCTCAGAGCCCCGCGGCGCTGGCGCAGGGCTTGGCGGCGCTGGCCTTCCGTCTCGGAATCCACCAGGTCGGCGAGGCCCTCCGCTTCCGCCAGATCGAGCTTGCCGTGCTCAAAGGCGCGGCGGGTGAATTCACCGGGCTCGGCCGGGCGCACGCCGGTTTGGCTGAGGCAGGCGTCGATGATCGCGGCAATCACCGCCGGCCCGCCATGGACGTGGAGTTCAACCACATCCTCGCCAGTGAAGCTGGCGGGCCCTGGAAACCAGAGCGCCAGGCCGTCGTCGAGCGAAAGACCGCTGATCGGATCGCAGAATGCGCGGCGCGCGGCTTGGCGCGGCGGCGGCAAATCCCGGTCGGTCAGCGCGCTGAGCGTCGCTCCCGCAGCCGGTCCAGAGAGCCGGATCAGTGCGACGCCTGCTCGGCCCGCGCCAGAAGCCAACGCCACGATGGTGCCCGGTTTCATGTGAAAATTTCTAAGCGTTATTAGGGCTTAAGCGCGCTGCCAGCCGCCGAAGTCATCAGTTTCACGAACGCATCTTGCGCTTGCGTGCCGACGCTCATCCACGAATTCATCATCGCATCCGGGCTCATCAGCGCGAGGTTCTGCTCCATGCGCTTGCCCATCTCGGCGACGAGCTGTTCGTTGATCGGGGTGACATCCGGCAGCCCCATGAAGCGGCGGGCCTCCTCCGGGGAGCATTCGACATTGACGTTGAACTTCATGGCTCTTCCTCGCGCGGTGTTTGCGGGGCGTCTATATCCCGCCCGCGCAGGATCAAACAGCGAAAGGAGACGCCATGAGCGAGTGGGTAGAGGTGAGCGGCCCAGACGCCGCTTTCAGAGCTTATGTGGCGCGCCCCGCCGGCGTGGTGAGAAGCGCGATTGTCGTCATCCAGGAAATCTTTGGCGTCAACGCGGTGATGCGCAAGAAAGCCGATTGGCTGGCGCGCGAGGGCTTTCTCGCTGTGGCGCCGGATCTGTTCTGGCGGCTCGGCAAGGACATCGACATCACCGACCAAAGCGAAGCGGAATGGGCGCAGGCGTTCGATTATTTCAAACGCTTCGACGTCGAGGCCGGCGTGCGCGATATCCAAGCCACGATTGCGCAGGCGCGAGGCATGTTGGATTCTGGGGGCGCGGGCAAAGTAGGCGCGGTCGGCTATTGCCTCGGCGGCCTGCTCGCCTACCTCACCGCCACGCGCGCCGATGCGGACGCCAGCGTCGGCTATTACGGCGTCAACATTCCCGCGTTTGCGGGCGAAGCGGGCAAGATCAAGAAGCCGCTCATGCTGCACATCGCCGGCAAGGATGGGTTCGTGGACAAAGCCGCGCAAGCCGCCATGCAAGCCAGCCTCGGCGGCAACACCAAAATCACGCTGCACACTTACGCAGAGCAGGATCACGCCTTCACGCGCGAAGGCGGCAAGCACTACGATGCTGAAGCAGCGCGGATTGCCGACGCGCGCACGATTGGGTTTTTCGCGACGCATTTGGGATGAGATGCATTTGCTCCCCCGTAGACGGGGGAGCTGGCAGCGCGCGAAGCGCGATGACTGAGGGGGCGGCGGTGCGGCGGCACACTCACCCCCTCCCGCTCGTCACACTCGCGACCTCCCCCGTAAACGGGCGAGGAAAGAAGGAGCGTACGTGAAAGCCATCCGAATCTTCGAACACGGCGGCCCCGACATGATGCAGCTCGCTGATGTTGAGACGCCAAATCCAGGCGCGCGCGAAATCCGCGTGCGCCATGTGGCAATCGGCGTGAACTTCATCGACACCTATCATCGCGGCGGTTTGTACAAGATCGCGCTGCCAAGTGGACTGGGGCTTGAAGCGGCGGGAATTGTCGATGCGGTTGGAAAAGGCGTGACGCGTTTCAAGCTTGGCGATCGCGTTGCGTATTGTTCGGGGCCGATCGGCGCGTACGCGCATGCGCATGTTGTCAGCGAAACCCGCGCGGTAAAATTGCCGGATGCGATTGGCTTCGACATCGCCGCCGCTTCGCTGCTCAAGGGCATGACCGCGCGTTATCTTCTGCGCAAGACGTTTCGCGTGGAACCGGGCCATGTCGTTCTGATCCACGCAGCCGCCGGCGGCGTCGGGCAAATTCTTGTACAATGGGCCAGGCATCTCGGCGCGCTTGTGATCGCGAGCGTCGGCGGTGACGCGAAAGCAGAGATCGCGCACGCGTTAGGCGCCGATCATGTGATCGTATCGTCACGCGAAAACATCGCCGCGCGCGTGCGCGAGGTCGTCAAGGAGGGCGCACATGTGGTGTACGATGGAATTGGCAAGGATACGTGGGACGCTTCGCTCGACGCCTTGGCCCCGCTCGGCATGATGGTAAGCTACGGCAATGCCTCGGGCGCGCCGCCGAATATCAATCCGCTGACGCTGTCGCAGAAAGGCTCGCTCTACCTGACGCGGCCAACGCTTGCGCATTACACCGCGACTACCGAACAGCTCGACGAAACCGCAGCGGACTTGTTCAGCGTGCTGGAGCAGGGCGCAGTGAAAATTGCCCCGCCCACGCGCTACGCGCTCGCCAACGCCGCGCACACGCACCGCGATTTGGAGGCGCGCAGCACGGTGGGAGGTCTGGTGCTGGTTCCGTGAGCGTTTATCCTGGGTCGCGCCGCACCAGGACCGCGTCTGAATGACGAAACACAACTGGGCGGGCGGTGTAAAGCCGTTTCGACGAGCCGCCACGGATTACGGCCAATCGGCGTGGCGGGCGGCGAAGCTAGATTCACCGCGAAGCCGCGCCAAAATTACGTATTCATGCTCTGGAAGAAATCCTCGTTGTTCTTCGACGATTTCAGCTTATCGAGCAGGAACTCGATCGCGTCTTGCGTGCCCATGGGCGAGAGAATGCGGCGGAGCACGTACATTTTTTGCAGGTGCTCCTTAGGCGTGATCAGTTCGTCTTTGCGGGTGCCGGATTTGAGCACGTCGATGGCGGGGAAGATTCTCCGGTCGGCGACTTTGCGGTCGAGCTGAAGCTCGGAATTACCGGTGCCCTTGAATTCCTCGAAGATGACTTCATCCATGCGTGAGCCGGTATCGATGAGCGCGGTGGCGATGATGGTGAGCGAGCCGCCTTCTTCCAAATTTCGCGCGGCGCCGAAGAAGCGCTTCGGGCGCTGCAACGCGTTGGCGTCGACGCCGCCGGTGAGCACCTTGCCGGAGGAGGGCACCACGGTGTTGTAGGCGCGGCCTAAACGCGTCACTGAATCGAGCAGGATCACCACGTCCTTGCCGTGCTCGGCCAGGCGCTTGGCTTTCTCGATCACCATCTCGGCCACCGCGACATGGCGGGTCGCCGGCTCATCGAAGGTCGAGGACACCACCTCGCCCCGCACCGAACGCTGCATGTCGGTGACTTCCTCGGGGCGTTCGTCGATCAGCAGCACAATCAGGAATACTTCCGGGTGATTGGCCGCGATCGCCTTGGCGATATTTTGCAGGATCACGGTTTTGCCGGTGCGGGGCTGGGCGACGATGAGCGAGCGCTGGCCTTTGCCGACCGGGGCCACGATATCGATGATGCGGCCGGTTTTGTCTTTCAAAGTCGGATCTTCGATTTCCATCTTTAGCCGCTCTGTCGGGTAGAGCGGCGTCAAATTATCGAAATGCACTTTGTGGCGGACGCGGTCGGGGTCCTCGAAATTGATCGCGTTGACCTTCACCAGCGCGAAGTAGCGCTCGCCGTCCTTGGGCGCGCGGATCTGGCCCTCGACGGTGTCGCCGGTGCGCAGACCGAATTTGCGGATCTGTTGCGGCGAGACGTAAATGTCGTCCGGCCCGGGCAAGTAATTCGATTGCGGCGAGCGCAGGAAGGCGAAGCCGTCGGAGAGGATCTCCACCACCCCGGCGCCGCCGATCTCGACGCCGCGCTCGGCCACTTGCTTTAGAATCGCAAACAGCATGTCCTGGGTGCGCAGCGTGTTGGCGCCTTCGATCTCGAGCGATTCGGCGAGCGCCAGGATTTCGGTGGGAGGCTTGCGCTTGAGCTCTTGCAAGGTAAGCGAGGTGAGCCCCGCGAGTGCTTGTTCTTCAGTCATGTCTAGCTCGGAAACATCATCTTTGGGAGGATTGGCCCCGCGCGCAGAGGGGCGAGGGCAGGGCTGTCGGTGGGAAAGGAAATCCGGCGGAGGAAAAGCTGCGCCGCCGGGTCGCTTGCGCCCGATGGAGTCGGCGCAAGCGCAGGGACACCATAACAGGCGCGAGGCGTCAAGCCTGGGCCTGGTCTTTTCAGGGTTCGATGGTCGCCAGCAACACCACCGCAATCGCCACCAAGAACGGAACTTCGCTCATCAGCCTCCAGAACCGCTCCGAGCGCGGGCGCTGGCCGGCGGCCAGCTTACGGCCCGCGGCGACGAGGAAGCCGTGGTAGCCGGACAAGCCTAACACGAGAATGAGCTTGGCCCAGAACCAGTGTGGCACGCCGCCAAGCACATCGAGAACGGGCCGGGTCCAGTCGCCAGTAATGTAGGTCGCGAACAGGAAAATGCCGAACGCCCAGGCTAGCACCAGGCTGGGCGCTAGGATAATATCGCTGAGGCCGCGGGCGGCTTTGAGCATGGCGATTTCGAGTTCGCCGCCGGGCTGGGCAGCGGTGATGTAGGCATAGAAGCGCGGCAGCATGAGCAGGCCGGCGATCCAGGCGATGACCGCGATGATGTGCAGGCCGCGCGCCAAATCATAGCCGATCACATGATCCATCATTGCGCGCTCCCTTGTGGACAAAGCCCGAATATGGCCGGGCACGGCCGGCCTCCAATTTCCGATTGCAACTTACCTGGCGAGGCTAATGCGCGCTCCGCCAGATCGGCGAGCGCGTCAATGAAGCGCGGCGAGACCCCGAGCGCCGGGGCGCGCAGGCAGTATGGCAGCTTCAGCCGCGCCGCTAAGTGCGCTACCTCAATGTCAAGTTCTACCAGTGTTTCCACGTGCTCGGAAACGAACGCGATCGGGGCGAGTATGAGTCCGATCTTGTCGCCGCCCGCGCGGCGGACTTCCTCAACGGTGGAGGGGCCGATCCATTTTAGCCGGCCGACGCGGGATTGGTAGCAGATCCGGGTTTCCCAGTCCGGCGGCAACAGCGGGCGCACGGCGGCGACGCTTTGTTCCACCTGCCATTGATAGGGATCGCCGCGGTCGATCACGCTTTGCGGAAGACCATGTGCGGAAAACAGCACACGCGGCCGCGCTGGCTCACCAGCCCCGCGCCAAACCGAAAGAATAGCGTCGGCATGGGCTTGCGCGAATGAGCGACCGGCCGGGTAGCAGCAAAGGGTTGAGCAGGGCAGGTCCGAGGCACGCTTCCATGCTTCAAGCGAAGAGCCGGTTGTGGTCGATGAAAATTGCGGATAGAGCGGCAGCAGGATGGCATCGGTGGCGTCCCAGGCTTCCGCCGCCTTGGCCGCGTCCTCTACGAAGGGGCGCCAATAGCGCATCGCTGGGAAACATCTGAAACTGACGTTGCTGACGCGCGCGCTGATCGCCGCTTCCAGCGCTTGGGCTTGTTTCAACGTCTCCGACAAGAGCGGCGAACGCCCGCCCATATGCGCGTAACTGGCTCGCGCGGTTTTCTCGCGTGCGCGCGAAATCAGTTGCGCAATCAGAAACCGCAGCGGTTGCGGCGCCCCGACAATGGCGCGGTCGCTGAACAAGTTAAACAGAAACGGGCGCACCGCGGCAGGCGAATCCGGCCCGCCGAGATTGAACAAAATGATGGCGACGCGGCGCGACGTCATGATGCGAAGGCTAGGCTTTTCCTCGGTGGCGGAGCCGGAAGCTTCCAGCGAAACCGCGCTCATGGCCCGCCCTTCACCAGCGCCACAAGCGCCGCGACATTCTCGGGCGAAGCATCAGGCGTGATGCCGTGACCGAGATTGAAGATGTGCGGCGTTCCCGCGCAACCCGCGAGCACTTCGCGCACGCCTTGCTCAAGCGCGGCGCCGCCGGCGACGACAAGCTGGGGATCGAGATTGCCCTGCAGGGCCATGCCGACCGGCGCCTGTTCGCGCGCGAAGCGCGCCGGGGTTTGGGTATCGACGCCAAGCGCACTGATCCCGGTTTCGCGCGCATAACGGCCCAGTAAGGCGCCTGACCCGCGCGGAAAGCCAATCACTGGCGCGCTGACGCCAAGCTCCCTCAGCCGCTTCATCAGGGCCATGGTCGGCTTAAGGATAACCCGCTCGAACAAGGGTTCGGGCAAGCCCTCGGCCCAGCTCTCGAAGATTTGCAAGCAATCGGCGCCGGCTTTCGCTTGCGCGGCCAAGTGCTGCGCCGTCGTCTCGATCAGCACATTCAGCAGGCCTTCGACATCGTGGGGGCGCAGATACGCGGTGCGGCGCGCCTCGTCTTTATCTCCGCCGCGGCCCTGCAGCATGTAGGTCGCCACCGTCCACGGGCCTCCGGCAAAACCGATGAGCGCGATCTCCGGGGCAATCTGCGCGCGTATGCGTTCAATGGTTTCGTACACGGGCGACAGGCGCTGAATGGCTTTCTCCGGCTCGCCGAAATCCCACTCGGATTTTGGTATAAGCGGCTCAAGCCGGGGGCCCTCGCCCTCGACGAACCAAACCCTCTGCCCCAACGCATCCGGGATAACAAGAATATCGGAGAACAGAATTGCCGCGTCCAGAGGAAAGCGCCGCAAGGGCTGCATCGCCGCTTCCGTGGCGAGGGCAGGGGAGTAGCAAAACTCCAGGAAGCTTTTAGCTCGCGTGCGCAGCTCACGGTATTCCGGCAGGTAACGCCCTGCCTGGCGCATAATCCAAATCGGCGGAGGATCGAGCCTCTCGCCACCTAGAACCCGCATCAGAGCGAGAGGTTCTCCTGTGCTGGTCATCTGCTTTTTTCTAAATCTAAATCTGAAGTTCGATTAATAATGATTTGTTGTTGTGGCGATATGTAAACCGGGAGAAATTGATGCTCCACAGCACCTCCACAGACTTGCTCACGTTGGCCGCGTAGCGAAGATTGTGTCCACGGAAGGCCTTGCACCGCATCATTAGTCCGGACGATTCCTTTTCCAACATAAAGTCCCGTTGTGGACAAGAATGGAGGGAATCGCCAATGAGGGGAAAGCTTCTTGGGTTAAGGGCGCCATTTCCCGCCAAGCTCCGAAATTGCTCAAGACCAACCAACAGCTTGTCCACAAGGCATGGGTGAGTGAATATGTGAAAGTGAGCATGCACGAACGCTTGGCCACCCATTTCAACGTCCACTTGGTTTCCGACTCCACCGGGGAAACCTTGGCTGGCGTCATGCGCGCGACCTGCGCCCAGTTCGACAACATCCTGCCGGTCGAGCATTCCTATTTCTTGGTGCGCTCAAGCCGCCAGCTGGAGCGTGTGATTCGCGAGATCGAGGCGGCGCCCGGCGTAGTCATGTTCACGCTCTCGAATCTGGAACATCGCGGCATGTTGGAAGCCCGCTGCCTTGAACTGAACATGCCCTGCACAGCGGTGCTCGACCCCGTGCTCGACACCATGTCGCGCTATCTCGGCCAGGAGCTGAACCATAGGGTCGGGGCCTCGCGCAAGCTTAACGCTGAATATTTCAAGCGCATCGATGCGCTCGATTTCGCCATGTACCACGATGACGGCCAGCTTGTGGTCGAGCTGAGGGACGCCGATGTCATTCTCGTCGGCGTCAGCCGCACCTCGAAAACACCGACGAGCGTCTATCTCGCCCATCGCGGCGTGAAGGTGGCGAACGTGCCGATGGTGCCGGGCGTGCCGCTGCCGCCGGAATTGTTCGCCGAGACCCGGCCGCTGGTGGTGGGGCTGCTGATCTCGGCAGACCGCCTGATTCACATCCGCCGCAACCGGCTGATGGCGATGAAGGAGACCCGCGCCGGCGATTATACAGATGAAGGCGCGGTGCGCCGTGAAGTCATGGACGCGCAGAAATTGTTCGAGCGCGAAGGTTGGCCCACCATCGATGTCTCGCGGCGCTCGATCGAGGAAACCGCGGCGGCGGTGCTGAATCTCTTGGTGGAGCATCGCGGGCCGTGACCCTCATCCTTGCTTCTGGAAGCGCGGCGCGGCGCGCCATGCTTGAAGCGGCCGGGCTTGCCTTCGAGGTTGATGTTCCGAGCGTGGACGAGGCGGTGGCGAAAGCCAGCCTGCGCGCCGAGGGCCTGAAACCGCGCGAACAGGCGGATGCGCTGGCTGAGCTGAAAGCGCTGTCAGTCTCTAGGCGCCGGGTCGGTTTCGTCATAGGCGCCGATCAGATTCTGACGATAGAAGGCGAGACGCTCGACAAGCCGAGAGATCTCGCCGAGGCCCGCGCGCACTTACAGCATTTGCGGGGGCGCACGCATGAATTGATCACCGCCGCGATCGTCGCCCGCGAGGGTGCGGTGATCTGGCGCCGTATCGACACGCCGCGGCTAATGATGCGCGCTTTCTCGGACGCGTTCCTCGACGATTATCTGGAGCGCGTGGAGGAGGGGGCGCTCGCCTCGGTGGGCGCCTATCAGCTTGAGGGCCTGGGCGCGCAATTGTTCGAGCGCGTGGAGGGAGATTATTTTTCCGTGCTCGGCCTGCCGCTGTTGCCGCTGCTGGCTTTCTTGCGCGAGCATGGGATAGCGCCGACATGAATGTCACCGCCGCCACCGCACTGTACGCTGTCATCGGCGACCCAGTGCGCTATTCGCTGTCGCCGATCCTGCACAATGGCTGGATCGCCGATCACGGCATCGACGCGATTTACCTGGCGCTGCCGCTGAAAAGCGAGGATCCGGCATCCGCAATCCGCGCGCTGGGGCAGTTCGGCTGCAGGGGTCTCAACGTCACCATGCCGCACAAGCAAGCGGCCGCGCGCGCGGCTGGCGCCCAGGGAACGGCGGCGAATGTGCTGCGCTGGGAAAAGGACGGCTCGTTGTCGGCTTTCAACACCGATGGCGCGGGCTTTCTCGATGCGCTGGATGAGGCGGCCCCCGATTGGCGCGCGCGCGTCAACCGCGTGCTGATCCTTGGCGCAGGCGGCGCCGCGCTTGCGATCGGCCAGGCGCTGTCGGAATATGTTGACACGATTCATTTTGCCAACCGCACGCCAGAGCGCGCGGTGGCGGCGGCGGCGGCGCTGCGCAACGGGCGGGTGCTGCGCTGGGATGAACTTGAGCGCGGCTTCGGCGCGGCCGACTTGATCGTCCAAGCGACGACGCTCGGCATGGTGGGCCGACCAAGCGCGGATTGGCCGGTGTCGGTTTGCCGCGCCGGCGCTGTCGTCGCTGACATCGTCTATCGCCCGCTTGAAACAGAACTATTTAGGGCCGCGCGCGCGCGCGGGCTCGTCGCCATGGACGGGCTCGGCATGTTGATTCACCAGGGCGCACGCGCGTTTGAACTTTGGTTCGCGATCAAGCCCGACATCGCCAAGGCGCGCGTGCGCTTGATGGCGGCGCTCGCCCCATGATTGTAATCGGCCTCACCGGCTCGATCGGCATGGGCAAGTCCACATTGGCGAAAATGTTCGCCGAGGAGGGCGCGCAGGCATTCGATTCAGACGCCGCCGTACATGCGCTTTATGCGCCCGGCGGGGCCGGTGTCGCGCTAGTGGAAGTCGCGTTTCCCGGCGTGGCGCGCGACGGCGGCATCGACCGCGCCGCGCTGTCGGCGCGTGTGGTGGGCGACGGCGAGGCGATGCGGCGGCTTGAAGCCATCGTGCATCCTCTCGTGCGCGAGGCGCAGGCGGCGTTTACCGCGGCGCAACGCGCACGGGGGGCAAAATGGGTGGTGCTCGACATTCCGCTGCTGCTGGAGCGGGGCCGTCCGACGGGCGTCGATGTTGTTGTGGTTGCGTCAGCGCCGGCGGCGGTGCAACGCGCGCGCGTGCTGGCGCGCCCCGGCATGACCGAAGAGAAATTCGAGCGCCTGCTGGTGCGCCAGATGCCGGATGCGGAAAAGCAAACGCGCGCCGACTTCGTGATTGGCACGGGCGGCGCGCTGGACGTGACCCGCGCGCAAGTTCGCGCCGTGCTGGACGTTCTCGGCGAACAGGCCTAGCGCCGGGCGATGCGCGAAATCCTCATCGACACGGAAACCACAGGCGTTTTCCCCGATCATGCCGAACCGCGGCTGCGCGACCGCATTGTTGAAATCGGCTGCGTCGAGATCGTCAATCTGGAGCGCACGGGCCTGGAGTTTCACGCCTACCTCAATCCCGAACGCACCGTCTCGGACGAAGTGGTGCGGATTCATGGCTTGACCGGCGAATTCGTGAAAACCCAAGCCAAGTTCACGGACATCGCCGAAGCGTTTTTGGCTTTCGTCGGCGATGCGCCGCTGGTGGCGCACAATGCTTCGTTCGACCAAGGATTTCTCAACGCCGAGCTTAGCCGCTGCGGGCGTGAGCCGCTGGCGAGCGCACGGTTTGTCGATACGCTGCTGATCGCGCGCAAGCGCTTCCCGGGCGCCTCGTGTTCACTCGATGCATTGGCCAGGCGCTTTCAGCTCGACCGCTACGGCTTCGATCTTGCCGCGCGCAAGGGCCCCGGCGGTCACGGCGCGCTGATCGATGCGCGCATCCTGGCTGAGGTGTATTTGCAATTGAAGGGCGGACGCGAGCAGCGTCTGGCCTTCGACGCGGGGGAAGCCGCGGCGCTCGATAACGGGGCCGCGCGCCCGGTCCAGTTCACGCGCCGCCAAGCTCGCCCGACGCCCCTGGCCGCGCTCGCCACTGCGGAGGAGGCGGCCGCCCACGCCGCCTTCATCGCGGAGCTAGGACCCGGCGCGCTTTGGCTCAAGCTCGGGAGTTAGCCCAAAGCCGGGCGGCGCCGGCTGTTGTTCACGCGCCTGCCGGTCGCGCAGCTCCGACCAATAGAGCGGCGTGAAATCGATCGGGTTGATCAGCAGTGGCGGATAGCCGCCTTCGCGCGTGATTTCGGCCAGGATTTGCCGGCTGAACGGGAACAAGAGCCGCGGGCATTCGATCCAAAGCAGCGGCTCGACGTCGTCGGCGCGGACATTCATGAATTGGAACAGTCCGGCATAGACGAGATCGACCGTGAACATCTTGGCATCCCCCCGGTTGGCCTGCACATTGATGCAAAGATCGACCTCGACGGCCTCGCCCTCGCCCCCGACCGGGCGCGATTTTACCTCCACGCCCATGTCGATGGCGGGCTGCACGTCGTAGGCTTGGCTGGACGCCGCCCCCATCGCGTTGCGGAATGACAATTCCTTCACGTACTGGCTGAGCACGCGGAGGTGGGGGGAATCGGCTGGAACTTGTCCGCCATCGGGCGCGGGATGCGGGTTCATGCGCCAACTCGCTCTTGGAAGGATAAACAGGGGGAGGCCGGGTAGCATGAGGCTGAGGTGGCGGCAACGCAACCGCGCTGGCGCGAGCCCCCGGTTGGCATTATCTTAACAGGCGCGCACCTCATCCAGCGGGGCGCGAGGAGTTGCGGCGTTGGACCAAAGCTTAATCGAAATCCTTGTCCTGGCCTTTGTCGCGGGATTCGTGCTGCTCCGGCTCTATACGACGCTCGGCCGTCGCACCGGGGCCGAGCGTCCGCCGCAGCCAGCGCCGGTGCAGGGCGAATTGCCGCGAGAGCCGGCGGGCCTTGCCGCCAGCGCGTCGCCATCCGCCCCCGGACCGCCTGGCGATGGCCTGTTGGCGATCGTACGCGCGGACCCGAACTTCGATATCGAGCGTTTTCTGTTGGGCGCACGCTCGGCTTATGAATTGATCGTCAATGCCTATTCCAAGGGCGACCGCGAAGGTTTGCGCGGTTTGCTGACTCGGCGTGTGTTCGATTCCTACTCCGCCGCCATCGCAAAACGAGAAGCGGAAATTGAAGCTAAGCGGGGTGAACCGGGGCCCGAGCTTGTCCGCTTGCGCGCCGCCGAAATCGCCGACGCCGCGCTTCAGGGCGATGTCGCCCGCGTCACCGTCAAGTTCGAGGCGGAATTGGCCGAGGGCGCTCATGGCGTGCGCGATGCGCGCGAACGTTGGACCTTCGAGCGCGATGTGCGCGGGTCCGATCCGAACTGGCTGCTGGCGCGCGTCACGGCCGCGTGAGCAAGGACAAGCGCGGTCTCACAAACGAAGAGAAGAAACTGTGGCGGCGCCTCGCCGCGAGCGTGAAGCCGCGCCGGCCCGCCGCTGTTGAAACCGATACCTCGGCGCCGAAGCGCGCCGCTGAAGCCGTTAACACAGCGTCAACCAAGCTGCGCGGCGCGCAGCCCGCGCCGAAACGCGTCGCGGCGTCGGCGCCTCCCGCCAATCGCGCGGCCGAAAAACGCGTGCGGCGCGGCAAGCTCAAAATAGGCGCTACGCTCGATCTGCATGGTTACACCCAGGATTCGGGTCGTGCCGCGCTCGCGCGGTTTTTGCACGCGGCGCAGGCGCGCGGCGACAAAACCGTCATCGTCGTCACTGGAATCGGACGGGCGGGGGAGGGTGTGTTGAAGCGCAAATTGCCTGAGTGGCTGGCCGAGCGCGACCTAAGCCCGCTGACATCCGGCTACGCGCAAGCCCATCGCGACCACGGCGGCGCGGGGGCTTTCTATGTGTTCATCAAGCGCGCGCGCTGAGCCGAGCGCATCGGCGGCGTCACCGAAACGTCGAGCGCGCGCTCTTTAGCCGATGCTAACCAATCCGGCCCATGTCTTCGCGTGTGCGCCCGCGCGCGCCGGAGAATCCATGCCGCCGCTCTTGAGCATCGCCAGCTTGCGCCGCCCTCGCGGGCTGGCCGCGCGCGCCATGCTGTTCACCACCGGGCTGGTCGTGATTGCGGCGCTAGTGTCGGCGGCGGCCTTTCTGTTCGGCGGTGGGCCAGCGCGGCTTTTCTTGATCCTGGCGTGTTTGATCCCGGCGTCGGCTTGGCTGACGGCACGGGTGGTCAGCCGCGCTCTAGCGTCAATGGATCGACTCACAGGTTTCGTTGAGCGCGTGAGCGAGCAAGGCCACGCCGCCACGCCGATCGAGATTGGCGGCGGCGATGAGTTTGCGGCGCTGGCCGCGGCGTTGAACAACACGATGACGCGGCTCAACCGGTCCATACGTGACCTGCGCGACATTGCCTTCGTGGATGCCGCGACCCAGCTGCCGAACCACGACCGCTTCGCGCGCGAAATCGATTGCGCCATTGCCAAGCCGGGCGGCGAGGGCCAAAACAGCGCCGTCCTGGTGTTTGAGCTTCAGCGCCTGCGCAAGCTGATGCAAGCCTTGGATTTCGGCGCGGAGCGCGATTTTCTCCGCGTCGTCTCCGAGCGGTTCGCGAGCGCGGTGCGCGCCGCCAATTCCTCGGGCGGGGCGATGGGGGCGCGACTTAGCGCGGCGGAGCTTGCGGTGTTCGCACTAGGTCTGGGCGCGCCGGCGGAGGCCGTGCGATTTGCCCATCACATCAACACCGCCCTCAATCAGCCGTTCCAATGGCGGGGTCACACGCTGAGCTTGGGCGCATGCTGCGGGGTGGCGTTGGCGCCGCGCGATGGACGCGACGCCGCTGCTTTGATACGGCGCGCGCGCTTGGCGCTTGACGGCGCGGAAATCGCGCCTGGGCGGCTCAAATTATTCACCCAAGGGCTCGACCGCGCGGCGGCGGCGCGCTTGACGCTGGAGCGCGAGATGCGCGTCGCCTTGGATAACAACGAGTTTCGCGCCTATTTCCAGTCCAAGATCAACTTGGCTAGCGGCCGCATCGGGGCGTGCGAGGCGCTGGCGCGCTGGGCGCGCCCTGACCGCACGATCGTCAGCCCTGGTCGTTTTATCCCGGTGGCGGAGGAAAGCGGCCTGATCGGGCCGCTGTCGGACGCGATCATGCGCGAGGCATGCTGGAAAGCCGCGGCGTGGGCGCGCGCGGGCCATCCCGCGAACGTCGCCGTCAATGTCTCGGCCCTGCAATTCCGCGGCGACCGCTTCGCCGAACATGTGCTGGCCATCGTCGGGAACGCGGGATTGGCGCCACGGCTTCTGGAATTGGAAATCACCGAATCGGTAGTGATGGAAGATCCGGATCGGGCGCTTAGGGTGATCGGCCCGTTGCGCGAAGCTGGCGTGCGCCTGGCGATCGACGATTTCGGCTGCGGCCACTCGAACCTCGCGGCGCTATCGAAGCTGCCGTTCGACGTCATCAAGATCGATCAGCAATTCGTGCGCGCGTTGCAGTACGGCGAGTCGCAAGCGCCGGCGATCATCGACATGATCCTGGCGCTGTCGCGGACGCTTGAGATGGAGGTCGTCGCCGAGGGGATAGAGCGGGCCGAGGAGGCCGCGTTCATGGCCGGGCGCGGCTGTCAATGGGCGCAAGGCTTTCTCTATGGCGCCGCGGTCTCGGCGGCGGAATTCGCCGAATTGCTGCGCGCCCAGGCCGTCGCGGACGCCCAGGCGGCTTGATCGCACGCTTGGTGTCGGCCACATCAGGGCCATGAGTGAACCCCCAGCATGGCGCGGCACTACCATTCTGTGCGTCCGCAAGGGCGGCGTGGTGGTGCTTGCCGGAGACGGCCAGGTTTCGGCCGGCGCCACCATCCTCAAGGGCAACGCCCGCAAGGTGCGCCCGCTTGCCGGCGGCGCGGTGATCGCAGGTTTCGCTGGCACGACAGCGGACGCATTCGCGTTGTTCGAGCGGCTGGAACAAAAGCTTGAGCGCTTTCCCAGCCAATTGGCGCGCGCAAGCGTCGAATTGGCCAAGGATTGGCGCACCGACCGCGCCTTGCGCCGGCTCGACGCCATGCTGATCGTCGCCGATCGGAGCGAGACTTACCTAATCACCGGCGCCGGCGATGTGCTCGACCCGGAGCACCCTGTGGTTGCGGTCGGCTCCGGCGGCAATTTCGCACTGGCTGCGGCGCGGGCGCTCTATGACCATCTGGGCGATGCTGAAGCCATCGCTCGCAGAGCCATGGATATCGCCGCCGACATTTGCGTTTACACCAACCGCAATCTGACCGTGGAGAAGCTCGATGCTTGATCTAGATCGTGCCCCATGACTCACTTCTCCCCGCGCGAAATCGTCTCCGAACTGGACCGCTACATTGTCGGCCAGCACGACGCCAAACGCGCGGTCGCCATTGCGCTGCGCAATCGGTGGCGGCGCAAGCAATTGCCGGAGGATTTACGCGAGGAGGTCACGCCGAAGAATATTCTGATGATCGGGCCGACCGGCGTCGGTAAAACCGAAATAGCGCGGCGTTTGGCCAAGCTTGCGGGGGCGCCGTTTCTTAAAGTAGAAGCGACCAAATTCACCGAAGTCGGCTATGTCGGCCGCGACGTCGAACAGATCGTGCGCGATTTGGTCGAGGTGGCGCTCAACATCGCGCGCGAGCGCCGCCGCCGCGAAGTGCGCGCCCGCGCCGAGGCCGCTGCCGAAGCGCGCGTGCTTGACGCGCTGGTGGGGCAAGGCGCGGCGGCGGCGACGCGGGAATCATTTCGCAAGCGTTTGCGCGCGGGCGAGCTTGCGGACTCGCCCGTGGAAATCGAGGTCGAGGATGCGAGCACGCCGATCGGCAATATCGATATCCCCGGCCAACCCGGAATCGGCGTGGTCAATCTGGGCGAGATTTTCGGCAAGGCGTTTGGCCGGCGCACCAAGCGCGTACGCATGAGCGTGACCGAAGCCTATGAGCCGCTGGTGCGCGAGGAAAGCGACAAACTGGTCGATCAGGACGCGCTGGTGAAGGAAGCGCTGGCGCTCACCGCCGAGGACGGCATCGTTTTTCTCGATGAGATCGACAAGATCGCCTCACGCTCGGAGCGCGTCGGCGGCGGCGATGTGAGCCGTGAAGGCGTGCAGCGCGATCTGCTGCCGCTGATCGAAGGCACCATCGTGGCCACCAAGCATGGACCGGTGAAGACCGATCACATCTTGTTCATTGCATCGGGCGCGTTCCAGCTCGCCAAACCGTCGGATTTGCTGCCGGAATTGCAAGGCCGCTTGCCGATCCGCGTCGAACTGAAAGCGCTGACGCGCGAGGATTTCCGCCGCATCCTGACCGAACCGGAGGCGAGCCTGGTCACGCAATACAAGGCGTTGCTGAAAACCGAAGGCGTCACGCTTGAATTCGGCGAGGATGCGGTCGAGGCGATCGCCGGCATCGCCGCCGATGTGAACGCAGCGGTGGAAAATATCGGCGCGCGCCGGCTGCACACGGTGATGGAGCGCCTGCTCGACGAGATCAGCTTCACCGCGCCCGACCGCGGCGGCGAAAGCGTGCGCATCGATGCCGAATATGTGCGCAAGCATGTCGGCGATTTGGCCAAGAACGCGGATTTATCGCGGTTTATTCTTTAAACGCGCAACCCTTGCGATAACGCCAACGCACGCAGGCTTGTCTCCGGGCGCGGGCCCAGGTGCGAAATGACTTCCGCCGCCGCCAGCGAAGCCAACGCACCGCATTCGGGCAGGGGGCGTCCGCGCGCAAAGCCGAACAGGAAACCCGCCGCGTATTGGTCGCCGGCGCCTGTTGTATCGATAACTTGCGTGCCCGGCGCCGGCTTTACCACAATTGTGTCGTCGCCAGCGGCGATCAGCGAGCCGATTTCCGAGCGTGTGACGATCACGATGGGGCAGGTGTTTCGTGCGGCGGCGATTGCCGCGCTCAGATTGTCGCTCTCATACAACGAAAGGATCTCGCGCTCATTGGCGAACAGAATATCCACGTGGCCGGTGACCAGGTGCTTGAAGCTGTCGCGGTGGCGCTCAACACAGAACACGTCGGAGAGCGTCAGCGCGACTTGACGTTCGGCCCCGCGCGCGATCTCGGCGGCGCGCACGAACGCGGCCTTGGCCTCATCGCGGTCGAACAAATAACCCTCCAGAAAAAGCGTGGCCCCCGCGCGGATCAGGTCGGCATCGATGTCAGCGGGGGAGAGCAGCGTCGAGGCGCCAAGATAAGTGTTCATGGAACGCTGGCCGTCCGGCGTTATTGCGATCAGGCAACGCGCCGTGCCAGGCGGGCCGGGGCGCGGCGGGGTTGCAAAAGCGACGCCGGCGGCGCGGAACTCAGCTGTGAAACGCGCGCCCAGTTCATCGTCGGCGACCTTGCCGATATAGCCGGCGCGGCCGCCGAAACTGGCGATGCCCGTCATGGTGTTGGCGGCCGAGCCGCCGGCGGCCACGACCCCGCCCTCGAACCGCGCCGTCAAATGATCGGCGCGCGCTTCGTCGATCAGCGTCATCGCGCCTTTGGCGACGGCTTCCTCGGCCAGAAAGATCTCGGGAACCGGCTTGAGCATATCGATGATGGCATTGCCAACGGCGACGACGTCGTAGCTCAAGGCGGCCATGAAGTGATTCCTGATGCTGAGGGCGTTTAGAGCGCGCAGCGCGCGTGCTGGCAAGCATTGCCGGTTTGTGATCGGCGCGGCATTGTCGCGCGCATGCGATTCATTGCTTCGTTTGCCACTCTCCTGATCCTCGCGGCGTGCGCCACGGCGCCGCCGCCGGGAGCGGAATTATCGCCGCCAGTCAGTCCGGCGGCCGCCGCGCCGTCGCGCGCGGCGCAATTGCTCGCCGCCGCCGGCGGCGCCAACGCGCCCACGCGCGCCGAAATCGAGCAGGTGCTCGGTCCCGCAGATATCGCCCGCCAGGATGGCGCCGGCGCGGTGCTGACCTACCGGTTTGAGCATTGCGCCTTGCTGTTGTTGTTCGCGTCGGACGCGCGCAACGCACTGCGGCTTGCCGAGGCGCATGCAAGCGCGCGGCGCGGCGGGGAGGCGATGCCAAGCCTCGACCAATGCGCGGGCGAAGCGCCCGCCCGCTGATGCGGCGCGTCGCTTATCTTACCGGGCGCTCTTACCGGGGGCTCGCCCTGCCTCCGGGCGAGGTGCCGGCGCTCGAGCGGGACGATCACGCGCTACTGCTTGCCGCCGGCCGCGAGGCAGGGATCGCGTTCGAAATAGCTTATTGGGATGAAGCGGCCTTGCCGCGGCGCGGATACGCCGGCGCCATCATCCGCACCTGCTGGGATTATCACGAGCGCGCAATTGAATTTCCGGCTTGTCTTGAATCCCATGAGCGCGCTGGCCTGCGCGTGTTTAACCCGTCAAGCATTGTGCGCTGGAACGGGCGTAAGACCTACCTCAAGCAATTGGGCGCGGCGGCGATCGAAACGATTTGGGCCGAACACGCCGATGCACGCAGTGTTGCGCAAGCGTTTGACGCCCTCGATGCAGCGGAAGTCGTGGTCAAGCCGCAGGTCGGCGCGGGCTCCATCGAAACGGTGCGGCTGCGGCGCAATGCCTGGAGTGAAGCCGATCTCATCGCCGGGCCGCGAGGGCCGGCGATGATCCAGCCTTATCTCAAGTCAGTCGAGACCGAAGGCGAGCGCTCGCTGTTCTGGTTCGGCGGCATGTTTTCACACGCCATCCGCAAGACGCCGCGCGGCGGAGGCTGGCTGGCGAACATTCCGGCAAAAACCGATTTCATCGCCGAGCCGCCGCCAGTGCAAGCCTTGGAGGCTGCTGACTCCGCACGTGCGCATGCGCCGCGAGAGCTTCTCTATGTGCGCATCGATCTGGTGCTTGGCGACGACGGCAAATGGCGCGTGATCGAGATCGAAGCGATCGAGCCCTATCTCTTCTTAGCTTTCGCCCCGGAAGCCGCGGGTTTTTTCGTGGACGCACTCGCGCGCGTCTTGGACCGATAGCGGCATAAGTCAGCAATCGGGCAGCGCGGGCATTCGGGGCTGCGCGCGATGCAAGTGTAGCGTCCGTGCAGGATCAGCCAGTGATGCGCGCCGTGAAGATAGTGCGCGGGCGTGATTTGCATCAGCTGCGCTTCGACCTCGGCGGGCGTCTTGCCAGCGGCGAGGCCGGTGCGGTTGGCGACCCGAAAAACATGGGTATCGACCGCGATCGTGCCCTCGCCGAACACTTCCATCAGCACGACATTGGCGGTCTTCCGCCCCACGCCAGGCAATGCTTCCAGCGCTTCGCGCGTGCGCGGAACCTCGCCTCCGTGGGCGTCGAGCAGCGCGCGCGACAGGGCGATGACGTTCTTGGCCTTGTTGCGCCAAAGGCCAATGGTTTGGATGTGCTTGGCCAGGCCCTCCTCGCCGAGCCTCAGCATTTTTGCGGGTGTGTCGGCGAGCGCGAACAAGTCCTTGGTGGCGCGGTTGACGCCTTTGTCGGTCGCTTGCGCCGAAAGCACGACCGCCACCAGCAGGGTGTAAGGATTGAAATATTCAAGCTCGGTGCGCGGATCGGGCCGGATTTCGGCCAGCCGCTTATAGAGCGCTTCGGCCTTGGCCTTGGTCAACCGCTTGGCCATTTGCGGCCTATAGGTCCAGCACGTCGTTCATCGAATAAAGGCCCGGCGGTTTGTCGGCGACCCAGAGCGCCGCCGCAAGCGCGCCGTCGGCGAACAAAGCGCGGTCGAACGCCTGGTGCGAGAGCGTGATCATCTCGCGCTCGGCGAGGAAAGCCACGCCGTGGGCGCCAACAATGCCGCCGCCGCGAATGACGGAAAATCCGATGCCGCCCGCGGGGCGTTCGCCAATGGCGCCGTCACGCGCGGACAGGCGCAGCTCACGCAGCGATCTTCCACGACCGTGCGCCGCCCCTTCACCCAACAACAAAGCCGTGCCGGAGGGCGCATCGAGTTTTCGGCGGTGATGCGCCTCGGTGATTTCGATGTCCCAGTCCACGCCAAGCTTTTGCGCGGCCTGCCGCACCAGGACCGTCAGCACAGTGACGCCTAAACTGAAATTGCCAGAGCGCACGATGGCGAGGCGCTGAGCGGCGGCGGCGATGGGGGCGTGTTGCTCGGGGCTGAAGCCGGTCGCGCCAACGATCGCGGCGCGCGCCTGCGTCTGGGCAAGCGCCGCCAAGGTTGCGGCGGGGGAGGTGAAGTCGATCCACACATCGGCGCCGGAGCTGGCGGCGCGCGGGTCGTCGCTGATCTTAACGCCAAGCGCTTCCACGCCTGCCAACACACCGATATCGGCGCCAAGCGCGTTTGCATCGGCGCGTTCCGTGCCGCCGACGATGCGGAAGCGCGAATCGGCCGCCGCGGTGCGGATCAACGCTTGGCCCATGCGGCCGGCGGCGCCGGCAATGGCAATTGATAAGCTCATGGCTAAATTCTTTGGACCGTCGGCGCTTCGCCGGCAAGTTCGATGGAAAAAAGGCCAGCTTGATGTCCAGCGGCACGGGAAATCAGCGCGGCGGTTCGCCGGCGTCGAAGAAGCGCTTCACGGTGTCGAAGAAACCCTGGGTTTGCGGATGGGAATCTTCACCGCAATCCTTGGCGAATTCTTCGAGCAGCTTGCGCTGTTTCGGCGAGAGATTGACCGGGGTCTCGACCACGATCTCGACATGCAGATCGCCGCGCTCCTTGGCGCGCAGATGGCTCATACCCTTGCCCTTGATGCGGAAGCGTCGCCCAGTCTGGGCGCCGGGCGGGATGGTGATTTTGGCCCGCTCGCCATCGATGGTGGGGATTTCCATCTCGCCGCCGAGCGCCGCTTTGCACATTGGCGCCGGCGCGCGGCAGTACAGATCCTGGCCTTCGCGCTCAAACAGCATGTGCGCCTTCACCGACAGAAATAGATAGAGGTCGCCGGGCGGGCCGCCGCGCCCTCCGCTATCGCCTTCGCCGGCGAGCCGGATGCGGGTGCCATCTTCGACGCCGGCGGGAATTTTCACCGACAGCGTGCGCTCTTTCTGGCGAAGGCCGCGACCGCTGCACGAACGGCACGGAATCCTGATCGACTGGCCGCGGCCCTGACAAGCCGGGCAGGTGCGCACGATGCGGAACATGCCTTGGCTCGCGCGCACTTGGCCCGCGCCTTGGCAGGTGCGGCAGGTTTCGAGCGGCGCCTTGTCTTCCGAGCCGGTGGCCCCGCAGGGCTCGCACGCCTGCGCCCGCGGCACGACGATTTCGCGTTCCATGCCGCGAAACGCATGTTCAAGCGTAATTTCGATGTCGTAGCGCAAGTCCGAGCCGCGCTCGGGACCGTTACGTGGACCGCGTCCGCGTGAGAACATATCGCCGCCGGCCGCGCCAAAGATTTCGTTGAACAGGTCGGAGAAATCGGTGAAGCCGCCGGGCCCGCCCGGACCCGCGCCGTTCTGGAACGCGGCCTTGCCGAAGCGGTCGTACTGAGCGCGCCGCTCCGGGTCGGAGAGCACCGAATAGGCCTCGCCGATTTCCTTGAACCTCTCTTCCGAGACCTTGCAGCCAGGGTTTTGGTCCGGGTGCAGCTTCATGGCGAGCTTGCGGAACGACGCCTTGATCGTCGTTGCGTCCGCGTTCCGCGGCACGCCGAGGAGTTCGTAATAATCGCGATCGGTCATGCGCTCTCACCCGCACGCATGTTCGGCCTCAGGCGCTTTTCTTGTTCTTGCCGTCGACTTCCTCGAACTCGGCGTCGACTACGCCCTCTTGGCCGGGCTGGCTTGCTTCGCCCGCGCCAGGCGGCGCTGCGCCATAAAGCGCCTCACCGATTTTCATCGAGGCTTGCACCAGCTCCTGCGTCTTTGAGGCGATGTCGGCGGCGTTATCGCTGGAAAGCACGCCCTTGAGCGCGGCAATAGCGGCCTCGATCGCCTGCTTGTCGCCGGCGGGGACTTTCTCGCCATTGTCCTTCAATTGGCGCTCTGTTGCGTGCACCAGCGCTTCGCCCTGGTTTTTGGCCTCGGCCAAGGTGCGGCGCTCCTTGTCCTCGCCGGCGTGCTCTTCGGCTTCCTTGACCATTTTCTTGATGTCGGCCTCTGAAAGTCCGCCCGACGACTGGATGCGCATCGATTGTTCTTTATTGGTCGCCTTGTCCTTGGCCGAGACCGAGACGATGCCATTGGCGTCGATGTCGAAGGTGACTTCGATTTGCGGCATGCCGCGCGGCGAGGGGGGAATGCCGATCAGATCGAACTGTCCCAGCGCGCGGTTATCTGCCGCCATTTCACGTTCGCCTTGGAACACGCGGATGGTGACGGCTTGCTGATTGTCTTCGGCGGTCGAGAAGATCTGACTCTTCTTGGTTGGGATCGTGGTATTGCGCTCGATCAGGCGCGTGAACACGCCGCCCAGGGTTTCGATGCCAAGCGACAGCGGCGTCACATCCAGCAGCACGACATTCTTTACATCGCCCTGCAGCACGCCGGCTTGGATCGCCGCGCCGACGGCCACGACTTCATCCGGATTGACGCCCTTGTGCGGCTCGCGGCCGAAAAATTCCTTCACGATCTGCTGGATTTTTGGCATGCGCGTCATGCCGCCGACCAGCACCACTTCCTTGATGTCGGCGGCCGAGAGGCCGGCGTCCTTGAGCGCGGCCTTGCAGGGCCCGAGCGTTTTCTGCACCAGATCATCGACCAGGCTTTCGTATTTGGCGCGCGAGAGCTTCATGTTGAGATGAACGGGACCGCTAGAATTGGCGGTAATGAACGGTATGGAAACCTCGAACTCCGTGCGCGATGAGAGTTCTTTCTTGGCTTCCTCGGCTTTTTCCTTGAGCCGCTGCAGAGCCAGCTTGTCCTGGCGCAGATCGATGCCGTTTTGTTTCTTGAATTCGTCGGCGACGTAATTGAGGATTCGCATGTCGAAATCTTCGCCGCCGAGGAAGGTGTCGCCATTGGTGGAACGGACTTCGAACACGCCGTCGCCGATTTCCAGAATGGAGACATCAAAGGTGCCCCCGCCGAGATCGTAGACGGCGATGGTTTTGTTTTGCCCGGCCTTATCGAGGCCGTAGGCGAGCGCCGCCGCGGTCGGCTCGTTGATGATGCGCAGCACTTCCAGGCCGGCGATACGGCCGGCGTCCTTGGTGGCTTGGCGCTGCGCGTCGTTGAAATAGGCGGGCACGGTGATGACCGCTTGCGTCACTTGCTCGCCCAGATAATCTTCCGCCGTCTGCTTCATCTTCTGCAGCACGAAGGCGGAGATTTCGCTCGGCGCGTATTGCTTGTCGCGACCCTTGATCCAGGCGTCGCCATTGGGGCCGCGCACGATCTTGTAGGGAACCAGGTCGGCGTCTTTTTTGGTGATGGGGTCGTCGAAGGAGCGGCCAATCAGGCGCTTCACCGAATGGTAGGTATGTTCGGGATTGGTGATGGCTTGGCGCGCAGCCTGGACGCCGATCAGGCGTTCACTGTTCTCGTTGAACGCCACCACGGACGGCGTCGTGTTCGAGCCTTCGGCGTTAACGATGACCTTGGGCTGCCCGCCCTCCATGACGGCGACACACGAATTGGTCGTGCCCAGGTCGATGCCGATGACTTTGCCCATTTTTCGTCCTCATTCTTGGTTCAGCGGCGCGGCTTTGGTTCGTGGGACCCATTTGACTGGCGTCTCCAAAGCGCGCGTCCTGTTTAACACTCTACGGTTTGGCCGGCCCAGCGCCCCGCTCAAGCACTCGAGCCGAAAGTTCACGGTTCATGTGGTGTATCGCCCACGAGGTGCAAGCCTTCCAAGGGCCACTATCCGCATTCGGCGCGGGGGAATAGTGCTGAGGCGATGGCGGCGCGGGTCCTTGGAGAACAAAAAAGAAACCGAATGGCGCTACAGAAATGACCCGCCCCGCGAACGATCTCGACGGCTTTCGGCTTTGGCCCGGCCTGCTGGACCGGGCCGCGCAGGAGGCGCTGCGCGATCAGGTGTTCGCGCGGTTCAGGGCCGGGCCGGTCTATGTGCCGCGTATGCCCAAGTCAGGCGCGCCGATGCGGGTGCGGATGACCAATTTCGGCCCGCTTGGCTGGGTGACGGACAAAGAGCGCGGCTATCGCTATCAGTCCACCCATCCCGATACCGGCAAATCCTGGGCCGACATGCCGGCGCGCGCGCTTGAGTTATGGGACGAACTCTCAGGCTATTCCGCGCCGCCCGAGGCGTGCCTTGTCAATCTCTACGAAGGCGATGCCCGCATGGGGCTGCACGTCGATGGAGACGAAGAAGCCTGGGACGCGCCGGTCTTGTCCATCTCGCTCGGCGACACCGCTCTGTTCCGCATCGGCGGCGTGCTCCGCTCTGACCCCACGCGCTCGGTGCGGCTGGCCTCCGGCGACGTGTGTATGCTCGCGGGGCCGAGCCGGCGCGCCTATCACGGCGTCGATCGCATCCTGAACGGAACGTCGAGCCTCCTGCCCAGAGGCGGCCGCATCAATCTGACGCTGCGGCGGGTGAGCGTTCCGTGATCTATCCCACAGCGCTGCGGACGCGGTACTATCACGGCGCCAAGCCGCAAATCGGCTGTAATTATCGAGTTTTTCAGCCATTCGCGCGCATCTGGTGTCTGACGTTGACTTGCAGGCCGGCGCAGCCCAAATCGCAATGACTAATGAGAGGTTAACATGACAAGCGAGACCGTAATCAGAGCGGTCGCATTTCAAGAGGGCGATGCCTGGGTAGTCCAAGGCATCGAATACGATATTGCGGCGCATGCTTGGGAGCCGGCCGATCTGCCCGCGGCATTCATGCGAGCTGTAGCAGATAATGTGATAATTACCGAGAGCTTGGGTCGGCGAGCGCTTGAGGGAATCAAGCCGGCGCCAGACAGATTTCGGGAAATGTTCGATCGCGCCAGGGCGCAGGTCGTTGCAACTGACAGCGTGACGCCTGCACGACTCCCTGTAGGAGGCGTGAATATCCGCCTCGCGACCGCGAGCGCAGTGTAAGGAATTTCCGTGCCTGTTCCGGTCGGACCCTGGCCGTGGCTCACCGTCGGAAAGCTCCGAGAGCTTTTCGTCGCGATGGGTTGCGAATATCGCGAGCTAGATGGCCAGGTCGTCGAGGACGACAGAACAATCAGAAAGGTGCGGTTACTGCGTAATCCAGAGACCGACGGCGTCATTGCGTTTTCAGATTACGATGACGATGAGCGCGTGCCCTGGAGTGAGGTCGAGCAATGGGAGCGCAGCCTTGGCGTCGCTATTCCGCGTGGGACTGGCCATTAGATTAGATAGATGTCATTTCCAAGGGCGAACGCATCAATATGACTTGGCGGCGGGTGAGTGTTCCGGCTTAGGCGCGCCGCCTTCGCGCAGCACCACGAAATCCGGCCGCCAACCTTCCGGCGGTCCGCCGGGCCCAACCGGATAACGTCCCGCCGCCATTTCGTGGGCTTTCCATTCCATCGCCATGTGGATGCGGTCGTAGCCCGAGGGGTGGTCGTAGAAGAACCAGCGTTCGAGCGGGGAGGGTTCCATTTTGCGATATTCCGAGAGCAGCAGCGCGGTTTCGGCAAACCCGTCCGGCTCGCGCGACGCGTTAAGTCCGAATATGTCGGCCTGGTGTTCGTGATAGCGGGTGATGTTGTTGTTGATCGGCGTCGCGATTGTGAACAGCAGGGTCAACACCGCGAACACCAGCGGCATGCCGGCTGGATCGGCAATGTCACGCACGCCCCAGCGTTCGCCTTTGGCGATGCGCTTGAACAACACATTAGTCAGCGCGAACACCAAGGCGATCAGCGCCCCAAGCATGATGAGCAGCGAATTGGTGTGGCGCAGCACGTAATGACCGATTTCATGGCCCATCACTTCGCGCACGCCGGCGGTGCTGGCGCGGTCGAGCAGTGTGTCGGAAAGTGAAATACGCGTGGTGCCAAGGAATCCCGATACGTTGGCGGTGACGCGATTGGTTTGGCGCGACACGTCAAATTCATAGACATTGTCGGCCGGCACGCCGTTGGCTTGCGCCATGTGCAGGATGTCGTCCTTGAGCGCGCCTTCCTGCATCGGCGTAAAGGTGTTGAACAGCGGCGAGATATAGACCGGGACCAGCGCAATCAGTACGACCATGAACGCGACAGTGACGCCCGTGCCCCAAATCCACCATGTGGTCTTGGCAGCGCGAACCACCAAATACAGCACCGAAATGACGATTGCGCTGATGATGAGATTGATCACAAAGCCGATCATGTATTCCACGAACCATTCGGGGAAATTCTGTGTCGCCAACCCGAACTCGTGCTCGCGCATGAAGCCGACATAAGTGCTGAACGGGAAGGTCAGCACGCTGGAGACCGCCGTGTAGAAAACCGCCATGCCGAACACGACGAAGAAATAGACTTTCACCGTCTTTTCGAGCCAGGAGCGTACACCCGTCGCCCAACCGAGCATCATCACCGCCATTGAGATAATGATGGTGAGGGCCGAGCCGGCGAAGCCGATCCAATAGCCGCCTTCGAAATAGGAATTGGAACGCGCAGTTGCTTCCGGACCCATGGTGGCGAGCCAGGCGCGTGTGGCTTCATCCGGATCGAAGGGCAGGGGGGCGGCGTGGGCCGTCGCGCCGATCAGGCAGGCGGCCATTGCAAACATGAACCCAAGCCAACGCATCGCGATCCCCCATAATGTTCAGTGGCCTTCCTGGTGGACGCCGGCTAACGTCTTGGATGCACCCGAAGGGCCCGTGTTTGCAACAAATTATGGAGGAGCTGATGCGCTTGGATGCACCCGAGGGCAACCTGAACCCGTCGCGCCGCGTCATTGCCGGCTCGCTGTTTATCAGCGGCTACGCGGCGGCGGCGGTGTCGTCGTGCGCCAGCCCGGTGACGACGCCGAGCGATGAGCTGATCACCGAGGACGTGGCGTTTGCCGGGGCGGGCGGCTATCGCCTGCCGGCGTTCATCGCTCGCCCGAGGGACCGGGCGCGTCGCGCCGCCATTGTGGTCGTGAACGAGATTTTCGGCATCCACGAGTACATCAAGGATATCTGCCGCCGGTTCGCCCGCGAGGGCTACGTGGCGCTGGCGCCGGATTATTTCGACCGCGCCGGCGATCCAGCGCCGCTCACCGATTTCAGCGCCATCCTCCCTATCGTCGCCACCGCAACGCACGCGCAAGTCATGGCCGACACGCAAGGCGCGCTTGCCTGGCTGAAGGCGCAGCGCTTCGTCGACCAGCGCGCGTTTGGAATCACCGGCTTTTGCTGGGGCGGCTCGGTAGTGTGGATGGCGTGCGCGCAGCTCGCGGAGATGAAAGCCGGAATCGCCTGGTATGGGCGCCTGGTCAAGCCGCAACCCGGAAGCTTCAGCGCGGACGAGGAGCGGCCATGGCCGGCGGACATCGCGGCGCAATTGCATGCGCCGGTGCTGGGGCTTTACGCTGAAAACGATCGTGGCATTCCGCTTGCTTCGGTTGAAACCATGCGCGCAGCGTTGGCGGCGAACGGCAATCCGACGGGTTCGGAGATTGTGGTTTATCCGGGCGTCCAACACGGCTTCCATGCCGACTATCGCGACAGCTACAATGCCGAAGCAGCCGCCGCCGGCTGGTCGCGCGCACAGGCCTGGTTCCGCGCCAATGGAATTGCCTGAATTCAGAGAGAGGAATACAGATGCGTTATCGCAAACTCGGCCGCACCGGCCTTGCCGTTTCGGAAATTTGTCTCGGGACGATGACGTTCGGCGGTGATGGATTTTGGCGGGTTATTGGCGCGCAGGATCAAGCTGCGGCGTCGAGCCTGGTGAAAGGCGCCTTCGACAAGGGCGTCACCTTTATCGACACCGCCGACATTTACGCCAACGGCGCGTCCGAGGAGATTTTGGGCGGGAGCATCCGCGACACCGGCATCCCACGCGACGAATTGGTGATCGCCACCAAGCTGTTTGGGCGCTTCCAATTTGGCCCGCCCGGGCAAGCGGGCGGCACGCCCGAGCAAGTGCGCAGGTTCTCCAATCCCAATCTCTGGGGCCTCTCTCGCAAACACGTATTCGACGCCATCGACTTAAGCCTCAAGCGGCTGGGGCTCGATCACATCGATCTCTACCAAGTGCACGCGTTTGATCCGGTGACGCCTTTGGAGGAAACGCTGACAGCGCTCGACGAAGTCGTGCGCTCCGGTCGCGTGCGCTATATCGGTTTGTGCAACTACGCCGGGTGGCAGATTGCCAAGGCGCTGGGTGTGTCCGAGCGCAAGGGAATGGCGCGCTTTGAATCGGCGCAGATGTATTATTCCATCGCCGGGCGCGAGCTTGAGCGTGAGATCGTTCCGCTGGCGATTGAAGAGGGGCTAGCGATCCTGCCGTGGAGCCCGCTCGCGGGCGGCTTTCTCTCCGGCAAGTACACCCGTGACGGCGGCCCCGCCGACGCACGCCGCACCACCTTCGATTTTCCGCCCGTCGATAAGGACAAGGCCTTCACGATTATCGATGTTATGGCGCCAATGGCGGAGGCGCGCGGGGTTTCGGCAGCGCAAATCGCGCTGGCTTGGCTGCTGCACCAGAAGCACGTCACCAGCGTGATCATCGGCGCCAAAACCGAAGCCCAGCTCGCCGACAATTTGGCGGCGACGAGCGTGGAATTGTCGAGCGACGATCTCGCGGCGCTCGACAAGGTCTCGGCGCTGAGGCGCGAATATCCCGGCTGGATGCTAGAGCGCCAAGGCAGCGATCGCACCGGGGCGCTGTCCTAGCTAGGCAAAGGAATGGAATGATCTGATAGAATGTGGCCAAGCCCTGGCGCGCTGGCATGCGCGGTGAGCGCTTATTTGGGTTTCCCAGTGGGGGCTTCGCCCACTTGCATACGAGTTCGATGCACATCTCGCGCGTTCTTAAGGCGCTCTTTGTTCAATTCGAAATAGGTTAGTTCGCTCGCGCCAACGGGCTTGGATTGTTTCTTGAGCAGGACTCCATGCCGTTCGTCAAAGCTTGAGCTGTTTAGTTCCTCGGTATTGTCGCCGCACACGTAGATCTCAGAGGGCGGGAAATCTCTCCTACTGGAGTCGCGAGCGTTCGCGACAATGACGGTAGTGGCCGCGAACGCTGATAAATCGCGACAGAGGTCGCTGAACATGGGGCTTGGATTATACGACGGAATGAGAATGCAATCGTAGTCCGGCTGGTTCTGGTTCTCGTGAACAATCATGAGGAATTGGTTGAGATCGAGCACGTCCGAACAAATGAGAACGAGAATGTTGCCGACCCCACTATGAAAGACATCGACCTTTCGTCCCGCCGGCGTGCGCACTTGTTCGCCCAATTTTTGAGCTGGAAATCTCTTTCGGTAGATGGCCGGCGCTTCGAAATCATTCCTGACGATAAGCGGCTCTTTCTCAATGCCGCCAAACTCCGTCGTGCTCGTGTCGTTCTTTACATGTTGCGCGCGCATCCACTGATGCGGTCCCCATGGGTAGATCACGCTAATGTTGTACAGTGACATCGGACAATGATAAGAACCGAGGCAGAGGAAAATCTCGCTCTTGCCGACGAGAGCGAGGGCGGACTTTTCGAACTCTCCACGCCGCCCGGCGGCCGCCTTTTCGTCGCTTAACTTCAAGCCCTCCGCCTCGGGGTAGTGCGGCGGTGGATAGGAGAATTCCGGAAAACAGATGATGTTCGGTTTAAATTTGAGCGCCGCTTTGAGCTCAGAGAGGCGATCGTCCTTCCAGATATCCCAGTCGCGGCGGCAGAAGGCGGGCGTGGCCCGGAGGGCTCTACGCCCATCGCGCAGCGACGTGAGCTTGAGCCTCGTTTGCGACCAGATGTCCAATTGAGAACTCACGCAGACTACTTTCAATGCAGTCTGCGGTGATGAGGGCACATCGATAACGCGCCTGCCTTCGTCTTTGCCAATTTTTCGGATATTGCGACGTACGAATGTCTTCTCGGTTCTTCTGAGCAAGCTTCGAAAGAAACGCACGTCAGCGGGCGTGGGGTCGTCCAGAACGGCGCCATAGTGGCGAAACAGCGCGCCGTCGGCCCAGTGTTTGCTCGGAATCTCCTTGACCCGTCGCGCGATGTCCTCGGCTTGTTCGGTCACGCGCACCCCCATAATCCTACAATCTTAAGTGGTTTAGGGAGGAGAGTAAAGCGGATTTTAGAAATGCCGCGCGTATGCCGACGCCATCCACGCGCTGATCGCGTTGGAGGGCGCATGGCGCGCTTCTTCGGCAAGAATGCGGGGCGGATCGTCGCTACGCTCGGGGGCCATGGCAAATCCAATAAATTGCGCCTTGCTCGGCCCGATGTGCGCCAGAAAAACGCCGCGCGCCGAAGCGCCATCCCTGCATGTGAGAACCTGGAAGTCTTCACCGTCTCGGAACGCTTTCAGCGCCACTTCGGGCGCGTCACCTAATTCGAAAGCCGGCGCTGCGAGCCCGAACAGGCGTTTTGCGATGGCTTTCTCGCGCGCCTGTTTGGTCACAGGGACACCCAAATCAGCGTCCTCAAAAAATGCGGGTGCGTCCCCGCCGCGCGCTTCAATTGTCAAGAAGTCGAACTCGAAATTATCTTCCCAATTCAAACGGAGTGTCTCGCCAGTGATGCCCTTCAGTACGCCCTCGTATAATGGCGCCATGGCGTTCATGCATGCATCGCTCAAGCGTTTACAATCCGCACTGAACCTCGCCAACTTGCCGTCATCGATATTCGCGGCATGCTCCCCTGGAGGATATTCGAGGAGGAAAAAGCGCGTCCAAAATTTGGAATACGGGTGTTTGTCCTGCAAGTCCCTGGGCGGTTTGAGGCAGAGCGTCACCGTGCATCGGACGATGACGATCGCCCTGCCGCCATCCTGGAGGTCGAGTTCGATTACGAATTCTGGATAATTAAAAATGACGCCCAGCCCGTGCGCGCGGCCCCCTGGCGCAACCTTCCATTTATCGCCGTCCGGAATAGTCAGCGCAACGCCATCCGCCTTGTGTTTCATGGCGAGCTGGATCGTCGAAAGCGCCTCTGCCGAACCGAGCTGAAGCTGTTCCAGAGCCTTTTGGCTTTCATCCAACGTCAGCGCGCGCGGAATTCCTTTGTCGTCCAGAGCCCGCACAAGTTGCCCATGGCGCGCCACTGGAAACAGAAGTGTCGCCATCTCCCCGCCGGCCCCGTCACTCTCATAAACGTGGCGCGTCTTTGTTGCGCCACGGGAAATGCGCTTCGCTGGCCGCGCCCCAGACGCGCGCCCGCTAAGCGTAGCAGTTCCTACTGCGGGTGACGGCGTGGACGATTTAGGTGTTTGTGTCAAGATGGCGATCTAGATGGAGAAAAGCTAACATTTTCTTAAGCTTGCAAGCCCAATTAGCGGCGGCGCCCTTGTCTGGCGCCGCCGCTCCCGTGCGTCCCCTCGTATCCCGCCTACTGACGCACGATCGAGATTTGATACCAGCCGGTCGAACCGCCAAGCCCGCTCGCCTGAAGGAAGAACGTGCCCGAGGTTTCAGGCGTGAAACGGACACGCGCATCAAGCCCGTCGCCGCTATCGTCGTCGGAGGTTATACGCTCGTTCTCGGCGCCCAAGAGGTTGAGGAAGGGATCGGCCAGCGGATTGTCGCCGGCGCCGTTCATTTCGATCGTGTAGTGGACGCCCGCCTCAAGCTCGACGCGGTAATAGTCGAGGTCGCCGGGCATATCCACGCGGCTCAAGCGGTCGTCGGCGCTGGCGTCCAGGGTTTCGTCGGTCCCCACATTGCCTGGAACATCGGTGTCCATTGCGCGCACAAGATAGCGCCCGGTTGCGCCCTGGAAGCCGGAGACAGCCGCGAAATACGACCCACCCGCAGTTGAAGCAAAGCTGAGATATGAATTGACGCCGGTGCCGCCATCGTCATCGGCCGCCACTTGATTGCCGGCGCCATCATAGAGCGTGAGCAACGGATCGGCGAGCGCATCGGGATCAACGCCGACGACGCTGAAGCGGTACGGCCGGCCCTCGGTCAACTCGATGGCGAACCAGTCGGAATCGTCGGCGGCGCCGATGCTGCTGGTGCGGCCTTCGCTGTTCGGCGTGAGCGATTCCGCGGCGTCGGCCGCCGCGCCAATCTCGCCGGCTGTAATCGAAAGCAGATAGCGGCCCTGCGCCTCGTCGGCGAAGCCGCGCGCTTCGACATAATAGGCGCCGGCAACCGCGGCTTGATATTCCATCCAGGAATTGAGCCCTTCGCCGCCATCATCGTCGCGCGCGAGCTCGGCTCCATCCGGCCCGTAAAGCACCAGCATCGGATCGCCGAGCGGATCATTGGCCTCGGCGCTCGAAAGGCCGATGCGCAGGCCTTGGCCCTCGCCAAGATCGATGCGGTACCAGTCGCTGTCGCCGCCGGGCGTGAGCACGCCCTCGCGATAATCGCCGTCAGCGCTGAGCCGTGCATCGGTATTCGCGTTGTTCGGGATGTCGCCATCGGCCGCCGTAAGCACGTAGCCGCCGGTCCCGCCCGCACCGAAGCTGCCGGCTTCGATGTAATAATTCCCCGTGCTCGGGGGCGTGAACTCAAGATAGGAGTTGAGGCCTTCGCCCCCATCATCGTCCAGGGCAAGCTCTTCGCCGTCGGCGCTATAAAGTTTGATCAGCGGATCGCTCAGCGGCGTGTCGCCGGCGCTGGTCAGCGTGAAGCGATAGGACTGCCCATGGGTAAGGCGTAGGCGGTACCAATCCTGGTCGCCCTCATAACCGAGTTCGGCATTGATGGTTTGCCCCGGCGCGACGCGCCCGCGCGTGCGCACGTTGCCGGATGTGCGATCCGACGCCAACCGCTCGGCCGTAATGATTAGGGTGTAGACGCCCGTATAGGCGCTGCCATAACCGGCTGCTTCGAGAAACACTTCGCCGCTGCTTTGCGGCACGAAGTCGAGCTGTGAATTGAGACTGCCTTCGCTGTCGTCGCCCTGGGTGAGTTCGTTGCCTTCGCGATCAATGACCCGCAAAATCGGGTCGCCAAGCCCGGCATCGCCTTCCGCCGCCGCGAGCGAGATAGTGTAGCGCTGGCCCGTGCGCGCGTTGAGCCGATACCAATCGACATCGCCTTCGTATTCGATATTGCCGGTGAGCGCGCGTCCCGGGGCCGCGCGCATGCGTGTACCGAAATCATTGCCTACGTCATCGGGCGGGATGGCCGAAGCGCTCACCCGCAGGCGATAGGCGCCGGTCGCTGCGTCGCTGAAGCCGCGCGCTTCCACGAACACCACGCCGGTCTCGGACGGCGCGTAGCGCAGCGCTGAATTGAGCGAACCGTCGCTGTCGTCGTTGAAGGCGAGCTGATTGCCTTCGCTGTCGTACACACCCAGCGTCGGATCGATTGCCTCGCCATCCGCGCCGACGCCCTCAAGCGTGAGCTGGTAACGCTGACCTTGTTCCACCTGTAGCCGGTACCAATCGGCTTCACCCGCCGGCTCGATAGCGCCGTCGGCGGTTTCACCAGGTGACAAACGCGCCGTCGTGCTCGCATCCCCGGGCTGGTCGGCGTCTTGCGCGGCGGCGATTGGGGCCAAGGCGGCCACCATGAGCGCGGCCGTCGCCGCGCCGAACCGAAGCTTTCCCCGCATGTCCGAACTCCCTCAAACGCCGTGAAGCATGGTTAACGCGCGGTCATTGTCAGGGTAAAGGCGAAATCGAGCCGAACCGCCACCTTTGCGCACCATCGCAGCAGGGGGAGGGGGCTAGATTGCATAGCTGGCCCTCAGACCTTGATGTCGATGCTGGGGGTGACGGGTTGGGCGCCGCTCGGTCCGGCCGATACCAGCACCATCGCCGCGCGTAGCGTGCGGTCACCGAGCATATAGCCCGGCTGCATCACCTCGAGCACGGCGCCCGCGGGCAGATCCGAGGGCGCCTGTGCGACCGCCTGATGGACATTGGGGTCGAACACATCGCCCTTGGCGCCGACCCGCCTCAGCCCATGGCGTG
>Ga0247727_10000523_pt1 | contig 93725 bp, 87 predicted proteins | sample WisWelCaveWW1625_FD_202498 | JGI IMG/M metagenome (GOLD analysis project Ga0247727, IMG submission 202498) | Biofilm microbial communities from Wishing Well Cave, Virginia, United States - WW16-25 | ecosystem: Environmental > Aquatic > Deep subsurface > Groundwater > Cave microbial mat | place... | reverse complement strand
TGCGCTTCAGCATCTTCTTGTGCTTCTTCTTGCGCATGCGCTTGCGGCGCTTCTTGATCAGTGAACCCATGAGGGACGCCACGCTACCGGCGCCCCCGTGGTCAGCGCCAAAGTGCCCTCACGCCCGTTCCAGGATGATCCGGTCGTTCCCATCGCCGGAGAGCTCGAGCCCTTCTGTGGTCTGGCGCACCGCGATCCGGTTGCTGCCCATTACGGAGCCGACGACCGCGACCACCGGGTCGTCGGGACAGCCGACGAGTGTCTGCATCATTTGCCCGAGCTCGAGGTAACCAGCGTCGTCGATCCTTACGACGGCCCCGTGGTCGTTGCAGCCGTCGCCCCAGGCCATCTCGTCCGCGCTGAACGAGAAGGTGAGCCGGTCGGGAAAGGACACGTCGTCGAACCCAACGGGTTCCTCTCCGGTGTAGAGCTGGATGACCTGCCACTCGGTACGCGGCAGTGTTTCGCTGATGGGTAGGCCATCGATCGTTGCGGCTGGGCCGCCATGCTCCGGCGGTGGGTGCAGCACGAGGACGTCGAAGTTGGCGATGAGACGGATCAGCACACCATCGCTGGTCACCTCGATCTGCTGGGCGCCCATGACAGACTGGACGGCCCCCGCGGTCGCGCTCAGTGGACAGGGGAGCTTGGTCGACACGACATCCGCCATCCGGACGTTCGCGCCGTCCACCGCCTCGTAGCGACCGTAGAAGGAGTTGCAGCCATCGCCCCACGACGCCCGTCCGTCGGTGAAGGTGAAGGTGACGCCGTTGCCGTCGGTGGAGTCGCCGCCGAGGCTGGAGCTCGCGAGCTGCCAGTCGCCCTCGATCGTGCCGACGGCGGACGACGTCCCGTCGAGCTCGCTCGGCAGCACGACCCGCTCGGCGAGGTCGACGGCGGCGTGGCGGTTGGCGTCCTCGGTGCCGCCGGACACCGTCACCGAGAACGACCCGCAGGGATCCTGGCTGTCCGTGACCCAGCGCACCTGCACGAAGTCCGCGCTCAGCCAGAGCTGCGCGGTGCCACGGTGCAGCTCGACGTCCTCGACTCGTTCGCCGATGAAGTCCCTGACGAACGTGATCGGAACGTCGATGCGGTAGGTCTGGTCGGCACCCAGCGGCCCGTCGATGTTCGTGCCGTCGGTGAGCTCGCTGAACGGACCGATCAGCTGAGGTCCGGTCTCGAGCGCATCTCCGGTGACGCCGAAGGCGCAGTCCTCCGGCTGCTCTTGGTACACGTGCACCGGCGATGTCGTCGGGGTCGGTCCAGCCGCGACCCCCTGGTCCGGGTCGTCATCACGCAGTAGCACGGCTGTCGTGCCGACCGCGAGGACGGCGACGGCCGCAACCGCTGTCACCGCGAGCCAGCGACCAGGGCGACGAGGGTCCCCGTCCGCCGCGAGCGGCACGACCGAGTCGTCGTCGGCGCGTCGCTGAGCCTCGGGCCACAGGTCGGGCGCGGGCACCTCGTCGAGAGCCCGGCGGGCCCGGTCGGCGTCGAAGGGATCAGGCATCGTGGTCCTCCAGGAGGTCGCGCAGGCGCCGGCGCGCCCGCATGCGCTGCACGCGCACGGTGGCGGCCGTCGTGCCGAGCAGCCGGGCCGCCTCGGGCGCCCGGTGGCCGGTCAGGTCGCACAGCACGACGCACGCGCGCTGTTGGGGGGTGAGCTGGTGCAGCGCCGCGAGCAGGTCGAGCGCGGGCTCCGGCAGGGACACGCCGACGTCGGGCACCGCACCCGCCGTGGGCGCGTCGCTCCGCCGCTTGAGCTCGCCGGCGGCGATGCGAAAGGCGGAGCGCCATGCCCAGGCCGCCGGATCATCCACGCCGTCGCCCCTACGCAGGAGCTGCGCGAAGGCCTCGGCCACGGCGTCGTCCGCGATGTCCGCGGAGCCGCTGTAGGCGAGCACGGCGCGCCAGAGCGGCGCGTGGACGGCCTCGTACGCCGTGCGCACGCGCTCCACCCGGTCGTCGAGCTCCACCGTCGCATCCTGCACCACCCCACCAGGGCGCCATCGGGTGCGAAGTGTGAACAGGCGGCCTCGGACCGGCCGCGACGTAACCTGAGGCAACCCGATCGGGGGTAGTTCAACTGGCAGAACACCGGCCTTTGGAGCCGGCTGTTGGAGGTTCGAGTCCTCCCCCCCGAGCCATGGCCCCGTCGACGCCCTCCTCGCCGCGCTCCGGGTCCGGTTGCCTGGTGGCGCTCGTGCTGCTACCGATCGCTGTCATCGGCGGCCTCGTCCTCGGCACCGTGCTGAGCCGCGACGACTCGCCAGGCGAGGCCTCCGTCACGCTCGACGAGGGCGTCATCGATGACATCGCGTGGCGCGTCGACGCCGAGCGGGACATCGAGGGCGACAGCTGCATCTTCCTGTACCAGGACGACGAGCAGCTGACCGGCGCCTGCGCAATCGTCCCGCAGGACGCGACCATCGGCCGGCGAACCGTCGTGTTCGGCCGAGCGGAGAGCGACCAGACCTCGGTCCGCGTCGAGCTGGACAGCGGCGAGGTTGTCGAGATCGCCACCACCACCGTCGACGGCATCGGTGGTCGCTTCTTCGTCCAGGTCGTCGATGGCGATGTCGACGCGGTGGCCTTCGCACCCTGAGCCCGATCCGCCCCGAACCGCTCCTGTCTGCGCTGAGCACCGTCATGCGGTGTCGGCCGCACGTAGAAGCATGTTCGAGAGCGCGCGCCAACGGGTGGGGCTGGCGCGGTAGACCTGTCGCATGACCGATCGACACCTGTCTGCGGTGGTGCTGGCAGCCGGCGAGGGGTCACGCATGCGGTCGGCCCGGCCGAAGCCGCTGCACCTGCTGTGCGGGCGCGCCATGGTGCTGTACGTGCTCGACACGCTCCCGGGGCCTGAGGTCGACCGGGCGGTCGTGGTCGTGGGCCACGGCGCCGAGCGCGTCACGAAGAAGCTCACGGAGGACAGCGCCGGTCTCCGCCTCGAGTTCGTCGAGCAGCACGTGCAGCGCGGCACGGGCGACGCCCTCGCCGTCGGGCTCACGGGCCTGCCCGACGACGACCTCGACGACGACATGGACGTGCTCGTGCTCCCCGGCGACACGCCCCTGCTGCGAGCACGCACCGTCGCCGAGCTCGTGGCCGAGCACCGCCACTCAGGTGCCGCCTGCACCGTCCTCACCGCCCGCCTCGCCGACCCCACCGGCTACGGCCGAGTCGTCCGCGCCGAAAAGGACGATCGCGTCCTGCGCATCGTCGAGCACCGTGACGCCAGCCCCGAAGAGCTCGAGATCGACGAGATCAACACCGGCATCTTCTGCTTCAGGCGCAGCCTCCTCGCGCCCGCGCTGCGGATGGTGAGCCCCGAGAACGCGCAGGGCGAGTACTACCTCACCGACGTCGTCGAGGTGCTGGCCGAGGCCGGGCACCGCGTCGTGAGCGTGGTGGCCGACGACCCCGACGAGACCCACGGCATCAACGACCGGGCCCAGCTCGCCCACGCAGAGGCGGAGCTCCGGTCGCGCACGAACGCCGAGTGGCTGGCCAAGGGCGTCACCATGGTCGACCCGGCCGCGACCTACATCGACACCACGGTGTCGCTCGCGGCCGACGTCACGCTCTTCCCCGGCACGATCCTCCAGGGCCGGACCATCATCGGTGAGGGCGTGGAGATCGGTCCCGGTTGTCGACTCGTCGACTGCACGGTGGGCGAGCACACCACGCTCGAGCACACCGTCGCCCGTTTGAGCGACATCGGCGCCGACTGCATCGTCGGCCCCTACGCCGCCCTCGACGCGGGCACCCACATTCCGTCCGGGACCCGTACCGGGCCGTTCTACACTGCAGGAGCGGACGCGGCCCTCGACGGCTGATGGTCCGTCGCCCACCATCCGCCCACGCTGGTCAGAGGGGACCCATGGAGCTGGTCACGAAGAAGAGGCTGCAGCTGCTGGCAGGGCGGTCGAACCTCCCGCTGGCCAGGGAGATCGCCGACTGCCTCGGAGTGGAGCTCGGGCACCCGAACCTCGTCGAGTACGCCAACGGCGAGATCCACTCCAAGCTCGGCGAGAACGTGCGCGGCGCCGACGTCTTCATCATCCAGACCCACGGCGAGTCCGAGGGACTGTCGGTGAACGATGCGATCATGGAGCAGCTGATCATGATCGACGCCGCCCGGCGCGCCTCGGCCAAGCGCATCACGGCAGTCATCCCGAACTACGGCTACGCCCGACAGGACCGCAAGGCTGAGGGGCGGGAGCCGATCACCGCCAAGCTGGTCGCGAACATGTTCGCTGCCGCGGGGGCCAACCGCCTGATGTCCGTCGACCTGCACTCGGGGCAGATCCAGGGGTTCTTCGACGGCCCCGTCGACCACCTCACCGCCATGCCGGTGCTGGTCGACTACATCAAGGCCAACCTGCCCGAGGATCTCGTGGTCGTGTCGCCGGACGCCGGCCGGGTGAAGGTGGCCGAGCGGTACACGAACGTGCTCCACGCCGACCTCGCGATCGTGCACAAGCGTCACGTGAAGGGCCTGAAGAACATGGTCGAGGCCGTCGAGATCGTCGGCCACGTCGAGGGCCGTACGTGCGTGATCATCGACGACATGATCGACACCGGCGGCACGATCTGTGCCGCCGCGGAGCAGCTCAAGGAGCGGGGAGCCGAGGCGATCTACGCGCTGGCCACCCACGGTGTGCTCTCGGGCCCGGCCATCGACCGGTTCAAGAACTCGGTGATCAGCAAGGTGATCATCACCAACACCCTGCCGCTGCCGTCCGAGAAGCAGATCGACCAGATCGAGGTGCTCTCGGTGGCGAGGATCCTGGCCGAGACCATCGACGCCGTCTTCGAGGACAACTCCGTCAGCGAGATCTTCGGCGGCGCCAACCAGAACTGACGGGTGTCAGGTGGCCCGCCGCCGCCTCGACCAACTACCGTTCCCCGGTCCACAACCGATCGAATTGCGCTCCGGCGCGATCTCAGACGTAGGAGCCATCCGATGGCCGAGATCATCCTCACGGCAACCCCGCGCCCCCCGCAGGGCACCCGCCCCGCTCGCCGCCTGCGGGGCGAGGGCAAGATCCCTGGTGTCGTCTACGGCCTCGGTGCCGACCCGGTCACGCTGACGGTGGAGTGGCGCGAGCTGCGCGCCGCGCTCATCACCGAGCAGGGCCTCAACGCGGTCATCAACCTCGAGATCGACGGCACCCGCATGCCTACGCTGCTCAAGGACATGCAGCGGCACCCAGTGCGTCGCAACGTGCTCCACGTCGACTTCATCCGCGTCGACCTCGACAAGACCGTCGACGTCGAGGTCACCATCCACCTGGAGGGCGAGGCCGAGCTGGTCTCCCGCGAGGGCGGTGTGGTCGACCAGGTCCTGCAGTCGCTGCTCATCACGTCCAAGCCCGCTGACATCCCCTCGGGCCTGTCCGTCGACATCTCCGGCTTGGAGATCGGCGAGGCGCTCCGCGTCCGCGACATCGCGCTGCCCGCCGGCGTCACCACGTCGGTGGACGGCGACGACCCGGTCGTCACGGCGAGCCACGGCATCACCGATGCTGAGATCGAGGCCGCCGAGGCTGCCGAGGCCGGGGAGGCTGGCGAGGGCGCGGCAGCGGACGGCGAGGAGCCCGAGGCCGGCGCTGGAACGGGTGGCGACGGTGACGGCGACGACGCGTCCGAGGGCGGCGGCGAGGGCTGATGTTCGGACGGCGGGGTGGCGCGGCGCAGCGCCGCGGCACCCCAGCCGACCTGCTCGTGGTCGGCCTGGCCAACCCGGGCAGCGAGTACGAGGGCACGCGCCACAACGTCGGCGCGGAGGTCGTCCAACTCCTCGCGGCGCGCCACGGCGCGAAGCTGCGCAGGGGCAAGGAGCGGGCCATGGTCGACGAGGTCGTCGTCGACGGCAGGCGTCTGGCGCTGGCAGTCCCTCTCACCTACATGAACCTGTCGGGCGAGGCGGTCGCCCCGCTCGTGCGCCGCCACGGCATCGATGACCCGCACCGCCTGGTGGTCGTGCACGACGAGCTGGACCTGCCCGTCGGCACGCTGAAGGTGAAGGTCGGCGGCGGTCTGGCCGGCAACAACGGCCTCAAGTCCGTGAAGGCCCACCTCCACACCGACGACTTCGTCCGCGTTCGCATCGGCATCGGCAAGCCGCTAGGCAAGGCGCAGGGCGCCGACCACGTGCTCAAGAAGCCCGGCAAGGCGGCGCGCGCCGAGCTCGACGTCATCGTGCAGGAGGCCGCCGACGCCGTCGACCTCATCCTCACGGACGGCCCCGCGGTGGCGATGAACCGCTTCAACACCCGCCCCGACCCGTCCTGAGCCCGCCGCGTCGGTGGCTGACCTCGGCGCTCAGCAGATGAACGTGAGGTCGCTCATGCTGATGAGCTGGATGCTGTTGATGTTCACCTCGTTGCGGTACACGAACGAGAACGAAGTGAGTGGCCCGGCGTAGTTGACGGTGAGGTTGCCGCGGTTGTCCGTGTTGAGCAGGTTGAGGTTCGCGTTGCTGTTGCGGAACCGGTTGCCGTTGGTGCCGTTCCCGATCACGAGGCCACCGCTGGGGATGCTGAACGTGTAGCCGGTGGTGTTCATCACGATCCGGTCGCCCCAGCCGTTGCCCGTCTGGTTGTCGATGTCGAAGAACGTGAAGGCCACGTTCGTGACCGGGTTGCTGAAGCTGAAGGTGACCGTCTGCCGCGAGCCGTTGGCGCTCGTGCCGTTCGTGGACGACATCGTGAACCGCAGGTGCTTCTGGCTGATGCCGCCGGCGGGACCGGCGAGGATCCGGCCGTTGTCGGCTCCGAGCGTCGTGTTCGTCACACCGGAGATCGTCATCGTGATCGTGGTGTTGCCGATGATCGTGTTCGTGAACACGGATCCAGTGGTGAACGTGTCCCAGTCGAGGACCCCGGGACCGCAGCTCGCGCCCGCCTGGGCGGACGCGACGCTCTGCATCATGGGCGTAGCCCAGATCGCGGCACCGCCGAGGGCTGCTCGGCGCAGCAGCGCTCGGCGATCGAGGGGTTCGGGGGTTCTCGCCTGCATCTAGGGGAGTGAGACCGGAGGCTTGGAGGCCCAGCCGTCGTTGCCGCCGCCGCCGGTCAGCTGCTGCGCCACCACGAAGTTGGTAGCGCCGCTGACGATCGGTGCGCAGAAGGTCTGGGGCCCGGCCGCGGGGGAGGCGGCCCAGGTCCCGACGGCTGTGACGGTGCCGCCGACGCACGTCTGGCCGGCGGTCGACTGGAGGATGAAGATGTCTCGGCTCTGGGCGTCAGCGCCCGTCGAGAGGGTGACCGTCACGCAGATCGTGGGTGGGCTCTGGGTGCGCGTGAACACCGCCGTCCCTCGCCCAGCAGTGGAGGTCGCGCCGACCTGGCACAGGCTGAGGAGCGGCGGGTTCGACGATCCGTTGCCGGACTTGAACAGCCCGGCGGTGGCCGTGGTCGGCGGCGAGCTCTGGGCGGCCGCAGCCATGAAGACGCTGTCGACGGTCGGTACGGCCCACAGCAGCCCCCCGGCCACGGCACCCTTCTTGAGCAGGCTGCGGCGTCTGAGTGCGTCTGCCCCAAGCGGGGTCCGCTCGATGTTCATTCGGAGTGTCCTGTTGGGGGGTGCGTGTACTGGGCGGCCGGCGGATCCACGTGTCTGGCCAAGGCATCGTACGAGATGGGTACCCCCGATCGGTGCATCATGGGGGGATGACCGCAGAGATCGCCATCGTTGTGGGGCAGGGGTACGTGGGGCTCCCGCTGGCCATGCGGGCCGTCGCGGCGGGCTATGACGTGATCGGGTACGACGTCGACGAGCACCGCAGCAAGGCGCTGGCGGCGGGCACGTCGTTCGTCGAGGACATCTCGGACGCCGACGTGGCGGCGGCGCTGGCCACTGGCCGCTATCGGGCGACCTCCACCCTCGAGGGCATCGAGCGCTTCGACGTAGCGGTGATCACCGTGCCCACCCCGCTGCGCGACGGCGTCCCCGACCTGAGCTTCATCGACCGCGCCGGTGAGCAGCTGGCCCCGCTGCTCACCCCGGGCGCCACGGTCGTGCTCGAGAGCACCACCTACCCGGGCACCACCGAGGAGCGGCTCGCGCCGGTCCTGGAAGCGGGTTCGGGCCTGCGGGCGGGCGCTGACTTCCACCTCGGCTACTCCCCGGAGCGCATCGACCCCGGGAACCAGACGTACACGCTCGCCAACACCCCGAAGGTCATCAGCGGCATCGACGCCGCGAGCCTCGAGTGCGTCCAGCACTTCTACGGTCGGATCGTGGAGACGACCGTGCCGGTGACAACGCCCAAGGAGGCCGAGCTCACGAAGCTCCTCGAGAACACGTTCCGGCACGTCAACATCGCGCTGGTGAACGAGCTCGCCATGTTCGCGGCCGACCTCGGCATCGACGTGTGGGAGGCGATCGACGCCGCGTCGACCAAGCCGTTCGGCTACATGCGCTTCACCCCCGGCCCGGGCGTCGGTGGCCACTGCCTACCGGTCGACCCGAGCTACCTCTCGTGGCAGGTGAAGCGTCGCCTCGGGCGGAGCTTCCGCTTCGTGGAGCTCGCCAACGACGTCAACGAGCACATGCCGGACTACGTCGTGCGCCGCCTGTTCACCGCGCTCAACGAGCAGGGCAAGCCGATCCGGGGCAGCCGCATCCTGCTGCTCGGCATCTCCTTCAAGGCGAACGTCGGCGACTGGCGTGAGAGCCCGAGCCACCGGGTGGCCCAGCTGCTCGCCGACCTCGGCGCCGAGCTGGTCGCCGCCGACCCGCACGTCTCGCCTGACCGGTTTCCCGCCGGCGTCGCGCCCGTGGAGGCGACCGCCGACGAGCTCGCCGCGGCCGACGCCGTCGTGCTCCTGGTCGACCACGCGGCCTTCGACCCCCGCCTCGTGCTCGCCCACGCCCGCTACGTCCTCGACACCAAGGCCCACCTCCCCGCCGCCCTCAACGTCGAACGTCTGTAGGCAGCTCAGCCCGCCTCGAGCGCCTCGATCGCGGCGACCGCCTCGGCGGTCCCGCCGTGCACGAGGCGGTGCACCGGCACTTCCGTGGCGAGCTGGCAGAGCGCCTCGAGTCCGGTCGTGCCCACGCGCACGAGGTTGAGCGCATGCTCGATGATCCCGATCACGGCCTCGCGCGGGCCGAGCGGGTGGACCGACATGGTCGCCCCAGGTTCGAAGCGCGGGAGCACCACGCGCCCTACGGGGCCCGCGTCTCCGCGCAGGACCACCGCGTCGGGCCGCAGCATGGTCGGTAGCACGTTCAGCGTGCCCGTCGGGGGGAGCCCGAAGAGGGCCTGGCTCTCGAGGTCGAGCACCAGCGGCTTGGGGTACGCCACGGCCGTGAGCGAACCGGCCCGCACCCCGACGGCCTCGTCGGTCGCATAGGCCCAGCCCGCTCGCACGAGGGCGGCGGTCAGCGTGGTCTTGCCAGATCCCGAGACCGCCGGCAGCAGGACCACCTCGCCTGCCGGTGATCGGACCGCGCCGGCATGCAGCGCGATGCACGTCGACGACGACGCCGCGACCTGGTTGAGCGCGCTCGGCAGCGCGTCCAGGAAGGCCTGGCGCGACCCATAGGTGAGCGATGGTCCCCAGCCGTCGAGGTGCATCGTGCCCTCCGCGGACTCGCGCACGCCGAGGTCGATGGTCGGCGGCCGGGGATCGTCCAGGCCGAGGAGGCGGTCGATTGCGACGAGCACCTCGGCGTCGTCACCGACGAACCGCACCCCGTCGTCGAGCACGGCGTGCACCTCGCTGGCGCGGGCGCCCGCGACCGCCGACCGCTCGATGGGAGCGGGGTCCGGGGCGGGTGTGTTGCGGCCTACCAGGCCGGCTGCGGCGAGCGCCTCGACGGCGGCGTTCACATCGCGCTCCACCTGGTCACGATCGACCCCGGTCGCCTCCACGATGGGCGCCACCGCCGCCTCGTGGTCCGTCGCGCCGTCGCAGGCCAGCCACACCCAACCCGCCGACGCGTTCAGGACGTGCACGACCTCCGTGGAGAGGTCGTAGAGCACGGTGCTCTCACCGAGGGCGGCGGCGAGCACCCCAGGGGAATGGCGGGGGAGGAGGGGCAAGGTGACTGACGCTAGGGACTCGAGCGGGAAGGCGGAGCCTTCCCGCTCGGCGAGGAGGCGCCGACCTTCGGCCGGCACTGAGCGAACCGCCGATCTGCGCACGTCCTGGTCGGTGCCCCCGCCGGTGGTGGGGGCGGCCCTATCGTCGCTCGTCGTGGCCCGCTGGATCATCGCCCTCGTGCTGAGCAGCGTGATCGTGCTCCGTGGGGTGCCCCGCCTCCGCACGCGTGCCTTCCGGACGGGCTGGTTCGAGCGCGGGACGGACACGCGCCGCGCTCGATCGCAGCGACGCCCGACGCACGGCGGCCTCGTCCTCGCCGTCGCGATGGCCGCCGGAGCGCTCGTCGCAGGTCCGGGACAGCCGGCCGCGCGCGCCGTGGTCGCCGCCGCGGTGCTCACCGTCGCGAGCTGCTTCCAAGCCGAGGCTGGCCGTGGGGCCTCTTGGCGCGTCCCCGCGGGTCGGCTCGCGGTGGCCGTCGCCGTGCCGTTGGCCGGCGTGCGGGCGGAGGTCACCGGCTCCGTCGTGGTGGACACGGTCTTCACCGCGCTCGCGGTCGCGGCGCTCAGCACGGGCCTCCGGTCCGTCGAGCGCTCGGACGGCACCGTGCCGATGCTCGTCGCCATCGCCGCGACTCCCCTCCTCGCGGTGGCGGACCGAGCCGGTGAGCCAGTCGCACCTGTGGCCGCGGCCGTGCTCGGCGCGAGCCTCGCGCTGGCCGCCCACGCCTGGCCACCCGCGGCTGTGCGCATCGGCACGATGGGCCCCACGATCCTCGGCGCGGCTCTCGCTGCGGTCGCCATCGAGCTCGACCCCGGCATCCCGGCCCCTCGCGCGCTCGCGGTCCCCGTACTCGCGTTGGCGACCATCGGCATCGCCATCCTCGTGCCCGACTGGGACCTGCGCCTCCGGCGCCGACGCATCCCGTGCCACCTCCTCGTCCCCCTCGTCGCGATGCCCGGCGCCTGGGCCTCGTATCGCCTCGCCACCGGGGCGAAAGATCTCGGATCGGCCGTCGCCATGGCGCTCATCCCGCCCGGCCTCCTCGCGCTCATCGGTCTGCTCACCCCGCGTCCGGGGGCGGAGGACCGCGTGTCGCACCGCGGCCGCAACCTCGCGATCGCCGGGACCGTCGTGCTGTTCCTGGCCGTCGCGGGCGCCGCTGGCGCGCGCAGCCTCTGGAGCGCGCGCGAGGACATGCAGCGTGGGCGCGAGTTCGCAACCTCCGGGTTGGACGCCGCCCGGGATGGCGATCTCGAGGAGGCGCAGCAGCTCTTCGAGACCGCCGACGCCGCATTCGCCGACGCGCAGGAACTGCTGGCCAACCCCGCGGTGCGCCTGGGGGACGTCGTGCCGGGCGTGGCCCAGAACCTTCGCCACGCCCGTACGCTCGCCGATGTCGGCGGGGACCTGTCCAGCACGGCGGTCGCGGTGGCCGAGCGGGCGGGTGCCGATGACCTGCAGGTGGTCGACGGGCAGTTCCCCATCAACGCCGCGCGCGAGGTGAGCGCAGAGCTGGGTCCGGCGCTCGCCACGCTGCGCGAGGCCGCCGCGCGCCTCGACCGCATCGAGCCAACCTTCCTCGTGCCGGAGGTGCGCGATGGCGTCGACGCCGTGGCCGAGCGGATCGCCGATGCCACCGACAGCATCGAGGTCGCGGCCGAGGCCACCCGCCTGGCGCCAGCGCTGCTCGGCGCCGACGGGGACCGCCGCTGGATCGTGGCCGTCCTCACCCCCTCGGAAGAGCGGGGCGCGGGGGGCCTGGCGGGCGACTACGCCGAGCTGCGCGCCACCGACGGCGACGTGGAGCTCGTACGCTCCCTCCCGGCCCGCGACCTCAACGCCGCGACCGATCGGACCGCGCAGCTCGCGGCCGTGCCGGACGTCTACCGGGAGCGCTACGAGGGCTTCCGCGTCGGGCGCTTCTGGCAGAACCTGAGCGCCACGCCGGACGTCCCGACCTTCGGGCAGGCCATCGCGTCGGCCTATCCGCTGCTCGAGGACGGCGGTCCGGTCGATGGCGTCGTGGTGGTCGATCCCGAGGCCATCGCGGCGCTGCTCGAGCTCACGGGGCCGGTTCTCGTCGCGCCGTGGCCGGTGCCGCTCACCTCCGACAACATCGCCAAGGTGCTGCAGTACGGGCACTACGCCCACCTGTCCGAGGAGCAGATCGACGCCTTCCAGGGAGACGTGATCGAGGAGGTCGTCGACGCGCTCACCACCGGCTCCCTGCCGTCGATCGCCGAGATGGCCGCCATCCTCGGACCGGAGGTGGTCGGCGGGCACCTCCGACTCTGGAGCCCGGAGCCCGACCCGCAGGCCCTCTTCGCGCGCGTGGGTGCCGACGGTGGCCTCGGTCCCCGCGAGCGGGGCACGGACTTCGTCCAGCTGGTCACGCAGAACGACGGCGAGAACAAGATCGACTGGTACCTGCAGCGGTCCATCACCTACGAGGCGACCATCGAGCCCGAGTCCGGCACGCTCGCGGCCACGGCGACGGTCACGCTCACCAACGACGCGCCCGACCGCGGCGTGTCGAGCTATGTCATCGGCGAGGAGGGTGGGCCGACAAAGCCGGGCGAGAACGAGCTCGAGCTCACCCTCTTCTCGCCGCACCGCCTGCTACGGGTCACGGACGCGAACGGGAACATCCTTCCCGTGAACCTCGGTCGGGAGCAGGGCCTCAACGCCGTGACCGTCGTCCTCGAGATCCCGTCCGGGGAGAGCGCCACGGTGGTGTTCACCTACCGCGGTGTGCTGCCGCCCACGAACGGCGCCTATTCGCTCACGCTCGCCCATCAGACGTCGGTCAACGCCGACCACATCGTGGTACACGTGACCGGAGCACCCGGCTGGCGCCTCCCTGGCGGCGGGACCGCGGACCTCGAGACCGACGCCGACGGCGCGGCCCACCTCGACGTAGCCTTCCGGCGATGAACCCTGGACCGCCGGAGTCCGTGTGGCACAATCGACCGGACCACGTGACCGCGGGCGATTCACACACGAGGACGGGCCCATGATCGGCAAGACACTGGCACTGGGTGCCTTGCTCCTCGCCGTGCTCGCGACAATGGGCGCGAGCACGGCGGCGGCAGGCGGCGGCCCCTCGGACTACGCGAGCTGCATCGTCACGGTCGACCCGTCGACGTTCGAAGCCGGCGACACCGTCACGGTCACCGGCTCCGGCCTCGAACCGAACTTCGAGACCACGATCGAGTTCAACAGCGTCACCGTCGAGGTCGGCACCGCGACCACGGATGCCACCGGTGCCTTCGAGGTCGAGGTCACGATCCCGGCTGATGCCGCTGACGGCGCCCACACCATCTCCGCCGTGTGCGACACGAGCGGCAACGTCAGCTCGACCGACGTCACGGTGTCGAGCATCAGCACCGCGACCACCGCGCCCGGGGGTGGACCGCTGCCTCGCACCGGCAGCGACCCGCAGCCGCTCGTCGTAGCCGGCGGCATCGCTGTGCTCGTGGGCATCGGGTTCGTCCTGGTGTCCAGGCGCCGCCGCAACGCGTCCGACCACTGAGCGCGCGGGCGTGCACTACGCCCGCAACCCGGCCGTGCTGTGGCGATCCACATCGCGCGGGCCCGTGTTGCTCGTCCCGGGCCACGACGATCCCGAACGGCTCGGCGGCCTCGCGGCGGTGGTGTGGGAGGTGCTCGATGAGCCCCTCGACCTCGAGGCCCTGTGCGACGAGGCGATGAGCCTGCTCGACCATCGACCTGACCTGTCCCCGTGCCTCGACGCGCTCCTCGCGGCTGGCGTGGTGCAGCTCGGGTGACCACGCTGGACCTCCTGCGGGCCGTGGCCCGGCACGGCGTCGTGGGCGGCGACACCGGGCCGGTGTCGGTGGCCCCCGAGCAGGTGGCCACCCTGCTCGTCGAGGCCACCGCTCACAAGCTCGTCGGTCTGCTCGACCAGGCCGTGGCCGACGGGGTGGTGCGGTGCGACGAGGAGTCCGCGGTGCGCGTCGGTGACCGTGCCGTCGAGGTGGCGGCGTGGTCGGTGCAGCTCGAGCGGCACCTCCTCGTCGTCCACGACCTGTTCGACGACGCGGGCCTGCCCCACCGCTTCGTGAAGGGCGCCACCGTCGCCCATCGCTTCTACAGCCACCCGGGGCTGCGCATGTCCGTCGACGTGGACGCGCTCGTGGAGCCGGCAGAGCTCGATCGCGCCGTGGCGCTGCTCGTCGAGGCCGGGCACACCCGCCAGCAGCGCGACCCCTACCCGGGCTTCAGCCGCCGGTACGCAAAGTCGGTCAGCCTGCGGAGCGCGGCCGGCATCGAGGTCGACCTGCACCGGGTGATCCCGGACGGGCCCTTCGGCCTGCGCGCCAGCCCCGACGTGGTCTGGACCCGGCCCGCCGGCGCCGTCGCGGTCGGAGGCCGCGAGGTGCCCGCGCTCGATCCGGTGGCCGCGTTCGTGCAGGCGTGCGTGAACGCGGTGGCGAGCTACGACATGGTCTCGCTCGCCTCGCTGCGCGATGTCGTCGAGGTGGCTGCCGCCGTCGCCGGGGTGGTGCCGGAGCTGCGGTCCCTCGCGGCCGCCATGGGCGTCGAGGCCTGCCTCGCCGAAGCCGTCGCCCACGCCGTCGTCGAGCTCGGATGGGATGCGCCCGCCTCCGTCGCCGAGATCGCCCGTTGGCCGATCTCGGCGCGCGAGCGGGAGTGGCTCGACAGCTACCGGCTCCGGCCGTCCGACGCTCGGCGGGCCCTCCTCGGCATGCACGCCGTCCCTGGTCTGAGCGGCAAGGTCGCATACCTCGTCAGCGTCGCCGCGCTGTCCACGGGCCGCCCGGCGCGGCGCCGAGCCCGGGAGGGCCACCCGCCGCGCCGGTCGGGCAGGCACCCGCGGTGAGCGTGCCCCGCGTGCTGCTGGTGGCCAAGGGACTCGACATCGGCGGCATCGAGCGCATCGTGGTCGACCTGGCGGTCGGCCTCGCCAGACGGGGTGCGGCGCCGGAGGTCGCGGTGGTCAACGATCGGCGCGACGGCCTGATGGGGCTCCTCGAGGACGAGCGCGTGGTGGTGCACCGTCTGGGCGGCACCGATCGAATCGGGCTCGTCGGCACCGGCCACCTCGCGCGCCTCGCGGCCGCCCGGCGCTTCGACGTCGTCCACGTCCACGGGCCGCTGCCGGCGGTCGTCGTGCGGATGACGCCGCGGCACCGGCCGGTGATCACGACCTCCCACACCATCTGGGGTGGCCTCCGCGCCCCCGCCCGCATCGGCTGGCGGCTCACCGCGAGCCGTGACGCCGCCACGGTGGCTGTCTCCGCCGCGGTCGCCGCGTCCCTGCCACGGCCCGTCGCGGCCCGCACCCGCGTGATCCCGCACGGCGTCGACCCGGATGCCATCACCGCCGCGCGCGCAGAGGCCGACGACGGCCCGACGCATCCCGAGGTCGTGACCGCGGTCGCCGTGGCCAGCCACCGCGACGTGAAGAACTACCCGAACCTGCTCCGCGCGATCCGCGTGGCGCAGCAGGCGGGCGCGCCCGTGCGGCTGGTCGCCGTCGGCGAAGGCCCGGATCTCGAGCGCCACCGGTCCCTGGCCCGACAGCTGGGGCTCGCCGACGTCGTCACGTTCGTCGCCCCCACCCCCGATGCGCTCGGCGCGATCGCGTCGGCCGCCGTGCTCGTCGTCGCCAGCGACTTCGAAGGTCAGCCGCTCGTCGTGAGCGAGGCGCTCGCGCTCGGGGTGCCCGTCGTGGCCACCGCGGTCGGCCGCGTGCCGGAGCTCGTCGGACCAAGCGTCGGCCGCGTCGTCCCGCCGGACGACCCCCAGGCCCTCGGGTCGGCCTTGGCCGAGCTCGCCCTCGATCCCACCCTCCGGCTGACGATGGGGGCGGCCGCCCGGCACGCCGGCCTCTCCTGGACGCTGCCCGATGTCATCGACGCGCACCTGGCCCTGTACGAGGAGGTCGGCGGGGGCGCTCGTTGAACGTGTGCCGCGCGCCAAGTGTGCCGGGGCGGGCGACGGGGGCTGGCGTAGGATCGGTCCCTGCTGCGGGCACCCCCAACCCGCCCGGGAGCCATGACCTTCCTCGAGTACCTCTCCGTCGTCCGCCGCCGCTGGATCTACCTCGCCGTGGGGCTCCTGGCCGGCGCGGTGGGCGGGTTCCTGACGGCTCCCGGCTGGTCGGACACCCCGGAGGAGTTCGTCGCGACCCACACCCTCCTCGTCGACGTCAACACCCAGTCCGGGGCGAACCTCAACCTCCAGCAGAGCGCGCTCCTCGCGACGACGGGGCCCGTCCCAGACCTCGTGGACGAGCAGCTGACCGCCCTCGGGCTGCCGCCGCCTCTCAAGGTGGAGTCCGAGGCCGACCTCGACCTCCGCGCCCTCACCATCACGGCCACCTCCCCCAACAAGGAGACCGCTGAGCGCGCCGCGGACCTCACGGCCACCGCGATCAACGACGAGCTGACGTCGACCGAGCAGTCCCTCTACGACAACCAGCTCGGCACGGCCAGAGAGCAGGTGACGCAGGTCGAGCGCCAGCTCGAGACCCTCGACGAGCAGATCGCGAGCCTCGTGCCCGACGATCCTGCTCGCGTCACGCTCAACGAGCAGCGCTCTGCGCTCAACGCGTCGCTCCTCCAGCTCCGCGCCCAGGTGCAGGACCTCGAGGGCCAGGGCGCGCCGGAGCCGCCGCTCACCACGCTCGAGAAGGCCAAGGCTCATCCCGCCGAGGGTTGGGCGTTGCCGAGGAGCCGTCCGGCGCGGTCCGCGATCCTCGGGGGGCTCGGCCTCGTGCTGGGGCTGTTCGGTGCCCTGGCGGCCGACCGGCTCGACACCCGAGTCCGGGGCAAGGAAGACGCCGAGCGGGCCTTCGACCTCCCCGTGATCGCGGAGATCCCGCCGCTCGGCGGGTCGTCGCGCAGCCGTGAGCTCCTCGTGGCGACGAAGCCCGCTTCGCCGTTCGTCGAGGCGTTCCGCGCGCTGCGCACGGTGGTTCTCTTCGCCGCGTCCGAGCGGACTGCCAATGGCCAGGACCCCATCGACGTCGCTCACGCGAACGGCTCGACGCCGCACCGCGCCGAGGTCATCCTCGTCACCTCGCCATCTGCCGGTGAGGGCAAGACGACGACGGCGGCCCACCTCGCCGCGGTGCTCGCCGAGGCCGGCCGCCGCACGCTCGTGATCAGCGCCGACTTCCGGCGTCCCCGCATCCACGAGTACTTCGGGGTGCCGCGCGAGCCCGGGCTGTCCGACGTCCTCGACTCCGGCACGGGCCGGGTGCGCCTCTCGGACCTGCAGATGAACACCAGCTACGAGGGGGTGCACCTCCTGCCCTCGGGCGGACCCGTCGACAACCCCGCCCAGCTCCTCGCTGAGAGCGCGGTGCTCATCGCCGCCGCCCGGCAGCTCTTCGACTACATCGTGATCGACACGCCGCCGCTCCTGGTCGCCAACGACGCCACCGAGCTGGCGGCCGGCGCGGACGCGGTGATCATGGTCGCCAAGGCCGACCGCACGAGCCGCGACGCGAGCCGGCGCGCCACCGAGGTCCTCCGCAGGGTCGACGCGCCGCTGCTCGGCGTGGTCATCTCCTCCGCCCACGACACCCCCACCGCCTACGGCTACTACCGGTACCGCTACTACTCCGAGACCGAGCCGCGCCCCGGCCGTGGCAAGCGAGGTGCGCGCGGGGAGGCGGAGCCGGCACGCGTCTCGGCCTCCGCACAGCCGCCGGCCGACGAGGGCTAGTCCGCCGTGGACACCCCCACGATCGCCACCCGCTGGGACCGCGGCGCGGCGCTGGCCACGTCCGGGCCCGGCATCGGCCCGATCGTCGTGTTCGTGCTGGTCATAGCTTCACCCGTGGGGCTCGCGCTCATGCTCGACGGCTCCACCTACGACACCTGGGGGGCGTTCCTCTGGGGGCCGGTGCTGCTCATGCTCGCCCTGCCGCTCTGCCGCTGGATCGCCCGGCGAACGGGCGAGCCGCAGATCGCCGGCTTCCTGTTCGGCGCCGCGGCGCTCAAGGTCGTCATCGGCGCGACGCTCCGCTACTACATGGTCGACGCCGTGTACGGCGCCGGGGATGCGTTCCGCTACGACGACGCGGCCGCCGAGCTGGTCCGTCCGTTCCGCGACGGTCAGTTCGGCGACCTCGGCCAGGTCACCGGCACGCGATTCCTCGAGATCCTCGACGGGCTCGTCCAAGCGGTGATCGGTGAGACGATGGTCGGCGCGTTCCTGGTGTTCTCCGCCATGGGGTTCGTCGGCATCTGCCTCCTGTACCTCGCGTTCTGCGAAGCACATCCCATCGGCGACCGCACGTTGTACCGCCGCCTCCTCTTTCTCACACCCACGCTGTGGTTCTGGCCCTCCAGCGTGGGCAAGGAGGCGTTCCTCATGCTGTGCATCGGAGCGACGGCCTACGGCTTCGCCCGTCTGCTGACCGGCCATGTGCTGGGCGTCGTGCTCACGGGGCTCGGTCTGTGGGGCGCGGCCGTCGTACGACCGCACATCGCGCTGATGCTCCTCGCAGGGACCGTCGTGGCCTTGCCGCCCTCGCCCACCCGCCGCCCGCGCGAAGCGGACGGCTCGCGGCGCCGATCGATCGCCGGGTTCGCGCTGCCGTTCCTCGTGCTCCTCGCCATCCCGGCGAGCCTCAGCTCCGCGGAGACCTTCTTCGACATAGATGGCCTGAACCTCGACTCCGCCACCGAGGTCCGCGAGGAGGTGACGCGGCGGACGTCCACCGGCGGCTCGGAGTTCACGGCCCTCGACACGAGCAACCCGGTCGGTCTCACCATGGGGCTCGTCACGGTCGTTGCCCGCCCGTTCCCCTGGGAGGCCACCGGCTTCCAGGCCCTCGCGGCCCTCGAGGGCGCCTGCCTCGTCGTCATCGTGTCCGTCGCCACATGGCGACGGCGTCACGTGATCCCGCGCGCGCTCGGGGAGCGATGGCCGCGTCTCGCGATCGCCTACGTGCTCGCCTTCGCCTGGGGCTTCGCGGCCGTCGGGAACTTCGGCATCCTGGCCCGCCAGCGGTCGTTGATGCTGCCGTTCCTGTTCGTGATCGTCGCGGCGGCGAAGCCGGTGGGCGCTCCCAGCCCTGGCCCGGCTCCTCACCGTCGCGCCCTCCCGGACCCCGCATGAGCCTGGTCAAGCGGGTTGCCATCCCGATCACGCCAGACGCGCTGGGCAGCCTCTGGCGCCTGCTCGGCCGCATCTTCGGCCGTCGCCGGTCCCGGCTGGTCATCCACCCGATCCTCGGCACCGCCGTCGCGATCGCCGACACGGTGTCGCTCCTCTCGATCATCCGACTCCTCCTGCTCCTCGTCGACCAGGCTGACTCCGCGACCTTGTCCATCGGACCGATCGACTGGACCTTCTCGTTCAACGAGCTCGTGGTCGTCGCTCTCGCCGCCGTCGTGACGACCCTCGTCGTCCGGCTGGTGGAGGGGCGGATCGCGACCCGGAACCAGGCGTTCGCGATCCGCGAGGCGCGCCGGCTCGCGATCGATGCGTGGTTTGCCGCGGATTGGGAGCAGCTCCATGCCGTCCGGCTGGGACGCCTGCAGCAGCTCCTGGGCGTCAACGCCCAGCACGCGGCGGTTCCGGTGCAGGTGGTCTCCGTGACCTCGGTCGCCGCGATCAGCCTCGTCGTGTACGTGGCGATCGTGCTGGTCAGCGCCCCAGTCATCGCGGTGCTGTTCGCCGTCGTGGCCGTCGGGTCCGCGGCCCTCCTCAACCCGATCCGGCGCCGGTCGAAGCGCTTGGCGAGCACACACTCCACGCAGCTCGGCGAGCTGCAGCTCAACGCCACCTCCTATGCCCAGCTCAACCGCGAGCTGCACGTGTTCGGTGTCCAGGACCAGGCGGCCGCTCGGCTCGACGAGCTGAGCGCATCGACCGCCTACAGCTTCGCCAAGCTCAAGTTCATCCAACGCGTGCTGCCCAGCGTCTACCAGCAGCTGCTCCTGGCAGCCATCGTGGGCATCGTGCTCGCCGGTCGCGCTATCGACGTGGATGCGGTGAGGTTCGGGACGGCCGCCATCCTCGCGGTCCGCTCGCTCACCTACATCCAGCAGCTGAACTCCTCGTTCCAGACCTTCGTGGAGACCCGGCCGTTCCTCGAGGAGCTCCTGGACTCCGTGACCGAGAGCGACAAGATGCGACGCCAGCGGGGCACGGCGGTGCTCGAGGCGGTGCAGTCGATCACCCTCCACGAGGTCGGGTACCGCTATCCGACGGGGACCCTCGCCCTCGATGGCGTCGACCTCGAGCTGACCGCGGGCGACTGGCTCGGCGTGATCGGGCCGTCCGGCGGTGGCAAGACGACCTTCGCGAACCTCATCGCCGGGCTCCTGACGGCCACCGACGGCTCGGTCCTCGTCAACGGCCACCCGGTCCGCGAGTACTCCGCGCGCTCATGGACCGCGCAGTTCGGCCTTCTGTCGCAGGAGCCTGTGCTGCTGGCCGCGACGGTGGCCGAGAACATCGCGTTCCACCGGCCGGCGACGCCCGAGGACGTGCGGGCCGCGGCGGTGCGGGCCGGGGTCGAGCGGGAGGTCGACGCCCTCCCGGAGGGGTTCGACACACCGGTCGGGGAGGGCCGGGCCTCGCTCTCCGGGGGCCAGCGCCAGCGGCTGGCCCTGGCCCGGTGCCTGCTCGGCTCGCCGAGCTGCCTCATCCTCGACGAGCCCACGAGCGCGCTCGACGCGGCGAACGAGGCGCTGGTGGAGGGCTCCCTCCTGGAGATCTCCCCGGACGCGATCGTGATCGTGGTGTCGCATCGGCGGGCTCTGCTCAGCCGCTGCAACCGCTTCCTCGTGCTCGAGCACGGCCGGGTGGTCGCGCGCGGCGGCCCCGACGACGTCGACCTCGCCGGCCGCGTCGGGGCGCGCTAGCGCCACCGCTCGGGTACGCGCGGGTCGATCCGACGTTGGAGGAACCCCCGCATCCGTACGGCGCCCCGCATTGGGAGCAGGGGCGAGGGGTTGAACCGGCTTCTGCGGAACAGGCGATTCCAGACCCGAAGGACCTGGCGGACGGGCCGGGACAGCGACCGGTTGTGGACCTGTGCGGACACCGGCGCACGCAGCGTCGTCCCGCACAGGGCGGCGACCCGCTCGGCCACCGCACCAGCATCGGCGCGAACGTCCTCGTAGCGCAGCACGTGCACCACCGCGAACGAGCGCTGAAAGGCCTCGATGACCCGTTCGGGCTCCGTGCCGGTGCAGGCCACGGGCACGGCGGCCCAGAAGCTCGCGGTCGACCGGTACCCGCCCTCGTTGACGTACTGGGCGTACACCGACGAACGCCAGGCCTCCGGCTCGCGGGTGAACAACAGGATCGAGGCTCCGGGGAGGGCCGATGCCAGGCGCTGGGCGGCCACCTCGGGATCGATCGGGTCCCAGAGGAACCCCGCGAGCTCCTCGGACGACCACACGACCGTCGGTGCCCGGGGCGGATCGAAGGTCGGGGCGACCGGTGCACCGGACACGATCCCGGCGAGCCAGCGCCGAGCAGGCCGCCCGGGCAGGTACGCCACGTCGACCAGGTTCGGGAGCACCTCCTGCTGCAGCCAGGTGGACCCGGTCTTGTGGAGGCCGACATGGACGATGACCGGCACGCTCAGGAGCCCCGTCGGGTCTGGATCCAGCGCACCGTCGCCGCGGTCGTGGTGCGCACCCGTGAGTCCCAGCCCATGACCGCGCGCAGCTCGTCCGGGGTGCGCAGTCGGTCGGCGCCCAGCTCGGCGCCGGCCACCGCCCTCATCGCTCCACCGTCGGTGGCTTGCTCGAGCTCCTCGTGGAGCGCCTTGCCCCGACCTTCGGTTGGCGGTTGCCGGCGCTGCGGATGCCGCAGCAGGCGGGAGTCACGGTCGAGATGGGCGGCGTAGAAGAGCGCGGTGGTGAGGCAGTTGGACACGACGCGCCGATGGTCGAGGATCTGCAGGATCTGGCGAACGAGGATGGTGGGGTCGTCGCTGACCACCCATGGTGGGCGCAGCCAGTTCGTCGTCACGTTGGCCCCGGGCAGGTCGGCTTCGTAGAGCGCGGGGGTCGCTCCGTCGCCGAACTCGTAGGGATGCAGGTTGACGGTGATCGTCTCGGGGTCGAGGGCCAGGACCTGCTGGATGAGCGTGGTGTGCACCTCGCTGGCGAGCGGGGCGCTCCGCAGCTGATGGCAGGGGTACACGAGGAGATCCTTCGTCGGCTTCCGGTCGAGCGCTGGCTGCAGGAGCTCGTACAGGTAGAGGAACGGCGCGCCGATCGCCTCGACGCGGTGGCCGCGATGCTGGGCCGCCGTGGCACACCGGTTCGCCTCCGACCACACGAACAGCGGCGCCCGCGGGATCAGACGCATCTCGGGACCGAACCCCGACTCGGGCTTCCACCCGTGCTGCACGTACCCGAAGGTGCGCTTGGGTCGATGGATCGATGCCGCCCACGACAGGATCATGTCGTGGCCGTAGTAGTCGTTCGACGGGTGCACGGCTCAGGCCGTCCCGCGCGGGGGCTCGAGGAGGAGGTCGATCTCCGTGAGCCCGGCGCGCACGACGGCCTCCGCGAGCAGGAAGTCGAGGGGCTCGTCGATGTTCACCGAGCGCTCGGGCGGCATCTCGTAGGGGATCTCGGGGCTCCCCCACACGGAGCCGCCCACGATCGTGTGGCGGTGGGACAGGTAGATCGCCCCGTTGCGCAGGTAGGCCGGTGGCAGGTCCTGGCGGCGCGTGGGGACGTCGTCCCCGGCGATGTAGGGGAGGAGCCGGTCCCCCTCGAGGCGCTTCACGCGCACGGGGTGGGCGTCGAAGATGCGCACCACGCTGGTCACGCTGGCGTCGGGATTGGGCGTCGCCTCGAGCAGGTCGACGGCGGCGTCGATGTCCCAGCCCCGTCGGAACGGCGTCGTCGGCTGGAGGGTGAGCACGTAGTCGTGGGCGCGACCGGTGGATTGCTGCACCCGTTCGAGGGCGTGCTGGATCACCGGTGCCGTCGGCGCCTCGTCGGTGGCCAGCTCGGCTGGCCGTTCGATCACCTCGGCGCCGTAGGAGCGCGCGACGTCGGCGATCTCGGGATCCTCCGTCGACACGACGAGGTCGGTGACGCGCACGCTGGCCCGGCCAGCCGCGATCGTGTAGGCGAGCAGCGGGTGCGCACCCAGTGCCCGGATGTTCTTCCGCGGGACGCCACGAGATCCCCCCCGTGCGGGGACCACGGCCAGCACGAGCGGGTGGGCCGGGCTCACGCGGCCCCCAGCGCCGGCGCCCAGTGGTCCAGTAGCGCGCCGCCGGGGTCGCCGGCCACCGCGCACTCCTCGACCCACGCCGCCGCGCGGGCGACGGCTTCCTCGCCGGTGGCCGCGCACCACTCGCGGGCCCAGCCCATCAGGCGCTCGCGTGCCGCCGGGTCGGCCGCCGCGCGGCGGGCGTCGGCGACCGCCGCCACCAGCGCCTCGCCCGACCGGCACACCAGCGCAAACGGTTCGCGGATGACGAGGTAGGCGGGTGGCTCGGCCGACTCCGAGGACAGCTCGATCACCGGCACCCCGTGCGCCATCGCCTCCCAGGCGACCCCGCTCGAGCATTGGATGATGCACGGGAACCCATCGCGGAGCAGCTCGACGGTCCACCCGTCATGCACCTTCCAGTGGGCCGGCCACAGGCCCTCGTAGCGGGCCTTGCCGCGCATGCGCGGGTGGGGCGACACCACCACCGCTGGCGCGGCGGCGTCGATGGCGGCGACCTGGGCACGGACGTGCTCGAGAGCCTGCGGCCGGGGCGCGTAGATGGCGGGACGAGACGGGTCGAGCGCGGCGGGTGGCTGCACGCTCGCCTGGGGGTTGCCGACGATGGACACATCCCGCGCCGCGCCGAGGCTGCGGTAGAAGTCGACCTCGCGCTCGCCGCGCACACCGGCGAAGTCCGTGGGGAGGTCGCGGTACTGGTAGGTGTCGGCCGCCGGCGCGTGAGGGAGGTAGGCGGTGGGGATGCCCCGCTCGCGAGCCGCACGGATCAAGGCACGGGAGCTGGTCGAGTGCTGAGAGGCCAGGACGACCAGGCGGGGGCGGACGGAGTCGAGCGCGACCGCGGCGCGGGCCCGCGCGCGCACGGCCGCGTGCAGGGCGCGGGCGAGGGACTCCGGGACGCCCGCCGGGAGCTCGCGCGCAGCGGCTCGCTCGGCGTGTCGGAGATCGCGGAGCCCGGCCGCGAGGAGCGGGACGGTGGGGCGGACGGCGTGGGACACGGCGGCCGTGCCCCACGCGCGGGCCAGTCCGTCGATCACGGGCTGGAGGGTGGCCGCCGGGTTCGCGCCCTCGTAGGCGAACAGCACGTCGCCCACCGACGTGAGCGTCGAGCCCCTCCCGCGCCCGAACGCGGCCAGCAAGGTCCGCGATGACCCTCTGGTCGCGTGCCACCAGCCAGAGGGGGTGGTGGAGGCTGGCGCGTGGTCGAGGAGCGCGGTCGGCGCGGCCGCCCACAACAGGGCCCAGCCATCGCCCGCGGGAGCGATCGCCCGTCGGATCGCGGCGGCCACCTCGTCGAGCTCGTACAACGGCGCGTGGGAGGAGGAGCCGAGATCGCTCATGTCTGCAGGCCGAGCTCCTCGTAGATCTGGAGGATCACCGGGGCCAGCTTCTCGGCGCTCCGCTCCCGTCCCAGCCGCTTGGAGGTTGCCGCGCACGCGTGGCGGCCGTCCGCGTCCGCGACCACCTCGAGCATGCGGTCCGCGAGGTCGCGGGCGTCCCCCGGGCGGGCGAGCCAGCCCGAGCCGTCCTGGCGGATCGTCTCGCCGAGCGCACCGGTGTTGCTCGCGATGACCGGCGTGCCAAAGCTGTAGGCGACGCGCACCGTGCCGCTCTGGGCGGCGAAGCCGGGCAGGTAGGGGACGATCACGGCCCACGCGCGGGCGTAGAGCGTGGCTTGGCGTTCGGGCGGGATCCAGCCGATCTCGACGCGGATGCGCGGATCGGCACGCGCGTGTCGCTCGAGGAGATCTTCGAGATCACGGTCGCCGCGGCCCGCGAACCGGAAGATGACCGGCGCGTCGCGCGGGATGGCCTCGATGGCGTTGAGCAGCACGTCGATGCCCTTGTTGCGCCGCAGCGTGCCGAAGAACAGGAGCTCCTTGGGTGACTCGGCCGGGTGGTCGCTCGCCATCGTCACGACGGGGCTCGGCAGCGGGACCACCGAGATCCGATCGAGCGGGATGTCGAACTCGTCGGCCAGTCGCATCCGGAGGTTCTCATGCGCCACGATCAGCCGGTCGGGCACCTGGTAGGCGTACCGGTGGAGGATGGTTTCGATGCTCCGGGGCCCGCGCCGCTCGTGGGGCCGCACGTTGTGGATCGACAGCACCAGCGGTCGGCCCTCCTTGCGCAGGAGGCGCAGGGCGAGCCAGTCGGTGAACATGTTGAACGTGTGCAGATGCACGAGGTCGAACTCGCCGGCGGTGATCTCACGGTGCCGCAGCCGCGCCCGGTTCAGCGCGACCTTGGCGCGCCGGTAGCGCGTCGAGCGCTCGTAGAGCTCGTTGGCGGGGGCGGGGAGGTCGCGCACGAGCGTCAGCTGCCGAGCGGCGCGGGGGAGGCGCACGCCGAAGCGGCTGTACACAGAGTGCAGCACGAGGTCCTCGACCTGGCCGACGACGGCCTGCGCGAGCTCGAGCTCGGAGGCGTTGTCGAAGGGGGCGTACCAGTAGATCCTCATGGCGCGCTCGCCCGTCCGAGGACATCCACGCCGATGACGTCGATGCGACCGAGGCGCGGCTCGGTGAGCTCGATGATGGAGGCGTCACCATCGACGGTGATCGAGTGCGGACGCTGGAGGTTGCGGGTGAGGAAGCGCGTGTTGCTCTCGCGCCCGTCGACGACGATCACGGTGCCGGGGAGGAGCGTGGGCTCCATCACGAGGATGTCTGCCGCCATGACCGTGCGCTCCGGTGCCGAGAAGGTGAGGCCGTTGACCGAGCCGCGGACGTCGGCGGGGTCGGGGCCGTCGAGGTAGATGAGATCGGGGACGACGTCCGGCAAGTGGTCGTAGGTATGGCACAGCCGCCCGCCGAAGGTGGTGGCGGACACGGTGCTGTGGCTCAGGTGGACCCGATCGGCGAGGGCGGCTGGGAGGCGCCCCGTGGTGTGCTCGATCCAGCGCTCGTTCGCGTCGACGCTGAACACCTGGAACAGCTTGGAGTTCCGCGTCAGGCGCGCGCGCAGGAGCTCACCGTGCTCTGCCTCGTTCTGCGCCATCGCGTGGGCGAGGGCGATGGTCGAGCAGCCGATGCCGAACTCGAGCGCCGTGACGCACGGGCGTTCGCGGACGAGGCGGTGGAGGCGGACGAGGTCGTTGACGTCGGGGCGCAGTGCCGCCGGGTCCGCGGGGAGGTCGTCGAAGAGCGCACGGAGGCCGGAGGACTCCCAGTACGCCTCGTGGGTGATGACGGTGGTCATGTCTCGGCGCACTCCATGATCAGTGGCTCCATGATCAGTAGGTCAAGCGCTTCTCGATGGACAGCTCGCAGGTCGCGAGAACTGCCGCGATCCGCTCACCTGCCTTGCCGTCGCCGTACAGGTGCACGCCGGGGGTCCGGTCGGCGGCGAGGTGGCGCTCGAGGGCGGCCACGATCTCGTCGCTCGAGCTGTCGACGTCGATGACGTTCGGACCGCGCTCGCGGCCTTGCTGCCGCGTGCCGATGTTGACCACGGGGATGCCGAGGTAGGAGCACTCCCTGATGCCGACGCTGGAGTTGCCGATCACGCAGCACGCTCGGCTGATCAGGCGCAGGAAGTCCTCCGGCGGGAGGTTCTTGAAGAAGTAGACGTGCGGGAGGTCCTGCTCCTCGCGGAACTGGCGGATCCGCTTCGAGATCCGATCGGACCCGGCGTCGACGTTCGGCCAGAAGAAGAAGACCGGGACCCGCACCCTCGTGAGCGCGTCGAGCGTGGCGTCGATCTGCTTGGCCGCGTTGGCGTACTCGGTGGTGACCGGGTGCTGCATGATCACGACGTAGTCCTGGTCGACGCTGAACTGGTGGCCCACACCGGCGTAGAGAGTGAACGGATCGAACGCCGACCGGTCGTTCGCCACCCGGTCGGCCAGGTCGATCGAAGGGCACCCGGTGAGGAACACGGACGCGGGCTCCTCACCCATGCGGATGACGCGCTCGGCCGCCTGCTCGGTGGAGACGAGGTGGACGTCGGCCAGCTTGGTGACGGCGTGACGGACCTTCTCGTCGATGGAGCCGGTGATCTCGCCACCCTGGACGTGGGCGAGGGGGATGTTCATGTAGGACGCGGCGATGGCTGTCGCGATCGTCTCGTACCGGTCGGCGACGCTGACGACGATGGCGGGCTCCAGGCGCTCGAAGATGGAGGCCAGCTCGACCACGCCGAGACCCGTCGACTTCGCGGTGGTCACGAGGTTCTCGCCCTCGACCACCATGTAGGCGACGGCATCCGGTTCGAAGCCGTCGTTGCGGATGACGTCGATGACCGGGCCGTAGCGTTCCAGCAGCGCCGACGCCCCGACGACCAGCTGCAGCTCGAGGTCGCTCCGATCGCGAACGGCTTCGAGCACGCTCTTGATGCGTGCGTAGCTCGGTCGCGCGGTGACGACCACGCACACCTTCCGCATCGAGACCTCCTGGTCTGCACCCATCTAAAGCTCAGGTCCCGCCCAGACCAGCTCGCGCAACCGCTCCGCAAGGAAGACCTCGGTGCGGTGCATCGATTCCCAGGTCGCCCCTGCAATGTGAGGCGTCACGATAGCCCGGTCGGGGTGCGAGCCCGCGTACAGCAGCAGAGGGCTGGCGCGCAGGGCCTCGGGCACCCGCTCGCCATCGAGCACATCCACGGCTGCTCCCGCCAGCCGCCCGGAACCGAGGGCGTCGACGACCGCCTGCTCGTCGACGATGGCGCCCCGGGCGGTGTTCACGAGCAGGGCGCCCGCCGGCAGCCGGGCCAGCTGCGCCGCGCCGATGGCCCCCACCGTCGAGGCGTCGAGCGGGACGTGGATGAGCAGGACGTCCGACACCTCGAGGAGCTCCGCCAGCGAGCCGACCATCGTCACGCCCGGCGCCGGGTTTGGAGCGGTGTCGTAGGCGAACACCGACATCTCGAACGCCGCGCCGAAGGCCGCCACGATCCGGCCGACCCGCCCGAACCCGAAGATCCCGAGCCGCTTGCCGGCCAGCTCGGTGCCGCGAAGGGCATCGCGGTCCCACGGCCCGGCGTGGCTGGCGGCGGCGGCCGCGGGCAGATGGCGGGCCAGCGCAAGGAGCAGGGCCCAGGTGTGCTCCGGGGTGGCGCGGATGCTGCTCAGGAACGCGGTCTCGCCGCGCAGCGTGACGACCCGGATGCCGCGGGCCTCGGCCGCGTCGAGGTCGATGTGGTCGGTACCCGTGGTGGGCGAGGCGATCACCCGCAGCCGAGGTGCGGCGGCGAGCACCTCGTCGTCGATCTGGTGGGCGAGCCGCACGACGAGGACCTGGGCGGACGCGACGGCGTCGAGGAGGCCGGCGCGGTCGAACGGGCCGTCCACGAGCGGACCGATCGTCGCGAGGATCTCTCGGGCCTCCGTCGCGTAGTGGAGGGGCTCCGCGATGACCACGTCGGCATCGGGTCGGTGCGCGCTCAACGCGGGCCGTCGACGAGGTCGTCGAGGTCGAGCACGTGGCCCGCCTCGACGGCGGTCCGCAGGGCGCGGCCGACGACCGACGCGCGCGCCGAGGCGGGGATGCCCGTCGCGGGCTTCTTCGCCGTCAGGTGCTCGTCCGTGAGGAGGGTGCCCGCCGGCAGCGCCTGGGTGCTGACGAGGCTCTTGCCGAAGAGGCTGCGCATGTCGGCGAGCTCCGCGGCGACCGCGTCCTTGTCCACCGGCGCGCTCCGCGCGCGTTCGAGGAAGCGGACGCCGGCGACGAGGGATCGCAGCTCAGCGGGCTCCAGGGACACCGGCGAGTCGGGCCCGAACATCCCGCGCGAGAACGTCAGGTGCACCTCGAGCGCGACCGCGCCGAGGACCACTGCCGCCAGGCCGGGGTAGATCGTGCCCGAGTGGTCGGAGAGCCCGACGGGGCAGCCGTGGCGCGCCCGCAGGTCGTCGAGCACGTTGAGGCCCAGCCGCTCCGGTGGCGTCGGGTACATCGACGTGCACTGCAGGAGGACGGGCTCGACGCCCAGCGCCCGGCACTCGCGCACCGTGGCGTCTATCTCGGCATTGGTGGACATCCCGGTGGAGATCAGGATCGGGAGGCCGTCCGCACCGAGGTGGCGCAGGAGCTCGAACGACAGGCTCTCGCCGGAAGAGATCTTCCAGGCCGACACGCCCACCCGCCGAAGCAGCTCCACGGCCTCCACGGAGAACGCCGAGCTGATGAAGCCCAGACCCTTCTCCTCGCAGTGCTCGCGAAGGCCGCGCCACTGTGCCTCGGTGAACTCCATGCGCTGCCAGTAGTCATAGCGGGTGGCGTCCTCATAGCTGAACGTGACCCGCCACGGCTCGTCCGGCCTGCTCTCCGCCGCGGCGATGTGCGTCTGGAACTTGATCGCGTCCACGCCCGCCTCCGCCGCGAGGTCGACGAAGGAGTGCGCCAGGCCGAGGCTGCCGTCGTGGCCCTGGGCCACCTCGGCGATCACCGCGCACCGCTCGGGACGGACGGCGAGTGGCTCCACCGCCAGGATCGTACCCGCCGGGCATGATGCGCCGTCGGGCATGATGCAGCCCGCATGGCCCCCGCTGACCTGACGATCCGGCCGAGCGTCCCCGAGGACCTGGACCAGGTGCTGGCCGTCGCGGCCCGCTCGCTCGGCTGGGCGGCCGACGAGCGCGATCGGGCCTTCTTCCGCTGGAAGCACGAGGAGAACCCAGCCGGGCCGTCACCAGGTTGGGTGGCCGTCGACGACGGCCAGGTGATCGCCTTCCGCACGTTCCTGCGCTGGACCTTCGAGCGGCGCGGCGAGCAGCTCCAGATGGTGCGGGCGGTGGACACCGCGACCGACCCCGCGCACCAAGGGCGAGGCCTCTTCCGGCAGCTCACGCTGCAGTCGGTCGACGAGCTCACCGCCGCGGGGGTAGACGCCGTCTTCAACACCCCGAACGACCAGAGCCGTCCCGGCTACCTGAAGATGGGCTGGCACGAGCTCGGGCGGCCGACGATCGGGATGCGGCCCGCGTCGCTGCTCCGGCTGGCTGTGGTCCGCCAGGCCCGGACCGCATCGGAGAAGTGGTCAGAGCCGTGCTCCATCGGCGAGGCGGCTGCACGCGTGGTGGCCGACCCTGGGATCGTCGCGCTGGCCGCGAGTGCGGGCGGCCCCGGCTGGTCGACGCCGCGGACGGCGGACCACCTCGCCTGGCGCTACCGGTTCGAACCGCTCCAGTACAGGGCGGTCGAGGCCGGGGGTGGGGTCGTGGTGTTCCGCGTGCGCCGGCGGGGACCCGCCCGGGAGGTCGCCGTCGTGGAGTGGCTCGCGCCCCGGCCAGACCGGCGGGCGCTGGCCAAGCTGGTGCGGGAGGCGGGTGACTACGCCGTCGGGATCGGTCTCGGTGCACGCCACGGGCTGCTGCCCATCCCGAAGCAGGGCCCGATCGTCACGTGGCGACCGCTCGCGCGCGCCCCGGTGCCTCGGCTTGGCGACCTGTCGTTCTCGCTCGGCGACCTCGAGCTGTTCTGAGCGCCGTGCCGAGGGCGGGGGACCTCCAGCTCTTGGCGCTCGCCGTCGCCGTGGGCGCGGCCGCCGTGTGGGTCGCGATCTGGTGCTCGGCCCGGCGTCGAGTGGGCGCGTTCACCGTCATCGGTGCGCTGCTCGTGGCCTGGCTCGGAGATCGCGTGCTCGCGCACGGCGTCCCTCGCGACCTGATCGACGGGACCTGGGCGTACCTCGCCGGTGGCGCCGTGGCGCTGGCGGCGGCATGGGGAGCGTCCCGGCTCCCCATCACCCCAGCCGCGGGTGTCCCGCCGATCCTGCCGGTCACGCTGGCCTCACTCGTCGGGGTGTGGGCAGGTGTCCCGGAGACGAGCGCGGCGATCCTCGCCGCGGGGGTGCTCCTGGGCGTGGGGGCCGCCCTCGTGCTCCGCCACGGTCTGGTGAGCCGCAGCGCCGCCGTCGTCGTCTCCGTGACACCCGCGGTGGCCGCCACCATCGGTGCCGCGGGCGAGGCGCACGCGCTCCTCGGTGGGCTCCTGTGCTCGACGACCGTGATCGCGCTGGGCGCGGGTGGGGCGATCGGGACGGTGTCGCTCCGCGCGCTCGCCCGCGGCACCGCGCTGCACCTCGCGGCAGCTCTCGTCGCTGCTCGCCAGGTGGGCGTGGCGCGCGACTGGGACGGCGCCTTCGTCGCGATCGTCCTCGTCCTCGGCCTCTCGATCGCGGCCGCCTCGATGCTCCGCGAGGATCAGCGGCGGCTCGGACCGTAGGCCGCGAGGACCCGCGTCACCACGGTGTCCTCGTCGAAGTCCGACATCGCCTTGGCCCGACCGGCCCGACCGTGCGCGGCCCGCACCGCGGGGTCGGCGTAGGGCCGCAGCGCGGCCGCGAGAGCGGCTGGGTCGCGCACGGCGACGAGCGCGCCTGTCACCCCGTCGTCCACGACCTGGCGGCAGCCGCGGATGTCGGTGGCCACGACCGGCACCCCCGTGGCGGCAGCCTCCATGGCCGCGCGCGGGAAGCCCTCGCGGTGCGACGGGAGGCAGAACACGTCCATCGCGCCATAGAGGCGGTCGACGTCTTCGCGGTGACCCGTGAGGATGGCGCCCGCCGCGACGGCGCGGTCGAGGGCGCCCGGGGGGAGCGCGTCGGCCTTCTCCAGGTCCTCCGGGCCGACCAGGAGCAGTCGGAACGGCGATCCGAGCGCCTCCATCGCGTCGACGAGCTCGGGTATCCCCTTGCTCGTCACGAGCCGGGCGACGAGCCCGACGACGACGTCGCCCGGCTCGATGCCGAGCTCGGCGCGGATGGCGAGCCGCTCGTCGGCATCGGGGGGGGCGAATCGGTTCAGGTCGACGCCGTTGCCGAGGAGGCGGAGGTGACGACGCGGTGCCAGGCGCCAGCGCCGCATCAGGTCGAGGTCCTCGGGGCTCTGGACGAGCTCGAGGTGGCTGAAGCGGCTGGCCACGGCCTCCAGGCCGTAGACGACGAGCCGTTTGGGGAGCGGATCGTCCGGCGCCGCGTACAGACCATGGGTCGTGTGCACCACCAAGGGGACCCGTGCCAGGCGGCCGACGATGCGGCCGTAGATCCCCGGCTTCGGGTTGTGCGTGTGCAGCACGTCCGGGCGCTCGCGCCGCAGGATGCGCCACAGGGATCGCGCTGCCCGGAGGTCGCCGGTGAGGCTCATCGAGCGTGTCGAGCCCTCCAGCTCGACGAAGCGCAGGCCGCGCGCCTCGAGGAAGGGCACGTCGGGACCGCGCGCGCTGATCCCGATGACCTCGTCCCCGACCGCGAGGCTCGCGTCGATCTGCGCGAGGAGGAGGTAGCGCAGCGACAGGTCGATCGTGGTGAGGTGGGCGATCTTGCGGGGCACGAGGGGTTGATCCTCGCGCGGGGCGCCGGCGCTCCGGAGCGTCAGAGGTACGGTGCGGCCCGTGGACACCCCAGGCCCGGTTCACGTGCTCCACGTCGTGAAGGGCCTCGGGCCGGGGGGCGCCGAGCGCCTCCTCGTCTCGATCGCGTCCGTGGCCGACCCGACGGCCGTCCGCTACCAGGTCGCGTACGTGCTCGACTGGAAGGAGCACCTCGTCCCGGAGCTCCAGGCCCTGGGCGTGGCGACGCACCTGCTCGCGGGGCGCCGTGGGATGGCCGACCCGCGCTGGCCGGGTCGGCTGCGCGCCCTGGCCCGGGAGGCCGACGTCGTGCACCTGCACTCGCCCGCGGTGGCCGCCATCGCCCGGCCCGTGCTGCGCACCCTGCGCGCCGCGCCGCCGTCCGTGTCGACGGAGCACAACGTCTGGAGCTCGCACAGCCCCGTCACGCGGGCGGCCAACGCCCTCACGCTGCCGCTTGACCGGGTGCGGTGGGCGGTGTCCGCCGAGGTGGCCGCATCCGCGTGGCGGCCGTGGCAGGCGAAGACCGACGTGCTCGTGCACGGCATCCCCCTGCAGGTCCTCCAGGCCCGCCGTGGCGAACGAAGCGCCGCCCGCGCCGCCAACGGCTGGTCGGACGACGACGTCGTCGTCGCGATCGTGGCCAACTTGCGGGCCAACAAGGACTATCCGACGCTCTTCGCCGCCGCGTCCCGCGCGCTGACCGCCGAGCCCCGGCTGCGGTTCGCGTCCATCGGCCAGGGCCCGCTCGAGGCCGATCTGCGCCGCTCGCTCGCGTCCCTCGGGGTGGGAGACCGCTTCGTGATGCTCGGCTACCGCGACGACCCGGCCGCGGTCCTCGCCGGCGCCGACGTCTTCACGTTGAGCTCGCGGCACGAGGGGCTCCCCATCAGCCTGCTCGAGGCCATGGCGCTCGGGCTTCCGCCGGTGGTCACCGCCGTCGGGGGCAACGCCGAGGTGGTCACGGATGACGTCGATGGGGTGCTGGTGCCGGCGGGCGACGCCGACGCCCTCGCGGCTGCCTACGTGCGGCTCGCGCGCGCCCGCGCCACCCGTGCCCGCATCGGCGCGGCGGCGAGCGTCCGCGCGCAGGCCTTCGACATCGCCCGGACGGCCCGGATCCTCGAGGAGCGCTACCGCAGCCTGGTGGTGCCGTGAGTCGGCCGTAGCATCACCGTCGTGGGAGCCACGGAGCTTGTGAAGCGCGGGATCGGCGGCGCCGTCAAGGCCGCTGCCGCCGGTGTTGACGTGCTCCGCCCCGCGTCTCCCGGGCTCGTCATCCTCATCTACCACCGCGTCGGCGGACGCTCCGCGTCGCAGATCGACCTCTCGACGGCGCGCTTCGACGCCCAGGTCGCGGAGCTCGCCGACGCGCGCCGCCTCGTCTCCCTCGATGAGGGCCTCCGCCGGCTCGAGGCCGCCGACCTGGCCGACTGCCCGGTTGTGCTCACCTTCGATGACGGAACCGCCGACTGGGTGGACGAGGCCCTCCCCGTCCTGGTCCGCCATGGGGTGCCCGCCACCTTCTACGTCGCGACCGACTTCGTCGAGCGAGGGGTCCCGTTCCCCGCGGACGGCCAGCCGATCTCGTGGTCGGGCCTGGCCGAGCTGGTCGCGTCCGGCCTCGCGACGATCGGGTCGCACACCCACACGCACGCGCTGCTCGACCGTGCCGACGGCCCCGAGGCCGCGTCCGAGCTCGATCGGTCGACGGACCTGCTGGGCGAGCGACTCGGAATCGAGTGCGCCCACTTCGCGTATCCGAAGGCGCTGCGGGGCTCACCGGCCGCGGAGCGCGAGGTTCGTGGCCGGTTCCGCTCCGCGACCCTCGCCGGCAGCCGCGCCAACGAGGCCGGCGCCGACGTGCACCGCCTCACGCGCACCCCGATCCAGGTCGCAGACGGGATGCGCTGGTTCCGCCGGAAGGCGGCCGGGGGGATGCGGCTCGAGGACTCGGCCCGGTCGCTCCTCAACCGTGGTCGGTACGCCGGGGCCACGACCTGATGCTCGCCAAGCGCGCGCTGGACGTCACGGGGGCCCTGGTCGGGCTCCTCGTCGCGTGCATCCCGATGGCCGTGATCGCCGTCGCCGTGCGGTTCACCATGGGGCCTCCGGTGCTGTTTCGCCAGGTCCGGCCGGGCCGCCACGGTGCCCTGTTCACGCTGGTGAAGTTCCGCACGATGCGCGGCGGCGACGGGTCCGACGCGGAGCGGCTCACCGGGCTGGGTCGCTGCCTCCGAACCACGAGCCTCGACGAGCTGCCCGAGCTCTGGAACGTCCTGCGGGGCGACATGAGCCTCGTAGGGCCCCGCCCGCTGCTCGTCGAGTACCTCCACCTGTACTCGCCGCGGCAGGCGCGGCGCCACGAGGTACGCCCCGGCCTCACCGGCCTTGCACAGGTGGCCGGGCGCAACCTCGTGGACTGGGACGAGCGCTTCGAGCTCGACGTCCGGTACGTCGACACCCAGACGCTGGGCCTCGACCTGCGCATCATCGGCCAGACGATCGCGGCCGTGCTGCGCCGCGAGGGGATCAGCGGCGACGGCGAGGCGACGATGGCGCCGTTCCGCGGGAGCGAGCCGGCATGAGCGTGCTCATCGTCGGCGCGTCGGGTCACGGCCGCGAGGTGCTCGACGTCGTGGTGGCCTGCGGCCATGAGGTGGCGGGCTTCGCCGACGACGGCGAGCCCGACCGCGATCTGCTCGCTCGGCTGGGCGTCAGCCTCCTCGGCGGCCGGGAGGTCGTCGCGTCGCACGCTGGGTCCGTGGTGCTGGGCATCGGCGAGAGCGCCGTCCGCGCGCGGATGGCCGATGCCTTGGCGGGCACGCGCTGGGCATCGCCGATGGTCCACCCGCTGGCCTCCCTCGGCCGCGACGTCGACCTGGCCGACGGGTCCGTCGTCGCGGCCGGCGCCCGGCTGACCACCCACATCGTGCTCGGTCCGCACTGCTACGTCGGACCGAACGCCACCGTCGGGCACGACGCCGTGCTCGGCGCCTGCGTCACCGTCCTGCCGGGCGCCACCGTGAGCGGTGCGGTCACCCTCGATGGCGGCGTCGTGATCGGCACTGGCGCCAACGTTCGCCAAGGGGTGCACGTCGGGCATGGCGCCGTCGTCGGTGCCGGGGCCGTGGTCCTCGACGACGTGGGGCCAGGCACGACCGTCGTCGGCGTGCCCGCCCGGCCCAGCTGAGCTGCTGAGCTGAGCTGTTGTGCAGAGCTGCTGAGCAGAGCTGCTGTGCAGGTGCTCAGCAGCTCAGTGCTGCTCAGTCCGTGCTGGTGATGGCCTTGCGGGTCGTGACGCCGGTCGTGACGTACTCGTCCAGCTCGAGGAGGAGCGTCGCGGACTGGTCCGAGCAGAGCCCGGTGATGTCCGCTCGCTGGAGTGGCGGCACGTCGACGAAGGCGATGAGCTCGTGGGATGTGGCCCGGGGGGACTCGTCCTCGGCCTGCAGCACCTCGTGGAGCTTCTCGCCGGGTCGCAGCCCTGTGTAGACGATCTCGATCTTGCGGTCGGCCTCCTCTGCCAGGCGGCGAGCCACGTCGTCGATGCGGACCGGCTCGCCCATGTCGAGCACCATCGCCCCGCCGCTCTCCTCGATGGCGCCCGCCTGGATGACCAGCTGCACGGCCTCCTCGACCGTCATGAAGTAGCGCGTGACGTCGGGGTCGGTGACGGTGATGGGGCCGCCCATCTCGATCTGGGCGCGGAACGCGCCGAGCACGCTCCCGCGGCTGCCGAGGACGTTGCCGAAGCGCACCGAGATGTAGTGGCCGTCGGCGCGGCGCGTGGCGGCCGCGGCGGTGAGCCGCTCGGCGATGCGCTTGGTGGCACCCAGCACGCTGACCGGGTCGGCCGCCTTGTCGGTCGAGATGTTCACGAACGTGCCGACCTCGTGCTGGAGGGCCAGCTCGAGCAGGATGTGCGTGCCCCACACGTTGGTCTTGACGGCCTCGCTCGGGTGCATCTCGCACAGCGGGAGGTGCTTCAGGGCCGCGGCGTGGAAGACCACCTCGGGACGGTGCTCGGCGAAGATCCCTGCCAGGCGCTCTGCGTCGCGGATGTCGGCCACCACGAGGTTGCGGCTGTCGAGCATCGCGCGGCCCTCGATGGAGAGCTGGACGGCGTGGAGCCCCGACTCGTCACGGTCGAGCATGATCAGCTCCGCCGGGCCGAAGCGGTGGACCTGGCGACACAGCTCCGATCCGATCGATCCGCCCGCCCCCGTGACGAGCACGCGGCGCCCGGTGAGGTAGTCGGCGATGCCCGCGATGTCGGTGTCGATCTCGCGACGGCCGAGCAGGTCGGCGGTGGTCAGCGCTCGGATGTCGGACACGCCGATGTCGGCGTCGAACAGGTCGGCCACGGCGGGCACGGCCATGACCCGCAGCCCGGCGTCGTCCGCGCGCTGGGCGAGCTCTCGCACGAGGGCGCCGTCGGCCGACGGGATGGCGATGAGGAGGATGTCCGCGCTGGCGTCCGCGGCGATCCGGCCGATGTCGGCGCGCGTGCCCTTCACCGGCACGCCGCGCACCCGGAGCTGGGCCTTGCGGGGGTCGTCGTCCGCGATCGCCACCGGGAGGTACGGGCTGCTCGGGTCGCGGAGCATCGCGGTGATGACCTGCTGCGCCCCCTCGCCGGCACCGAACACGAGCACGCGGAACCGGCCCTCGTCGCTGGGGCGCTTGCGGCGCTCGATCACCAGCCGCCAGCCGTAACGGACGGCAGCCATGCCCACCAGGGCGATGAACAGGGCCGCGAGGGGCACGCTGATCGGCACCCAGCGCAAGGGGAGGTCGACCACGAAGAGCACCGCCGCGGCCGCGATCACAGATCGCAGCAGGGCGGCGATCTCCTCGAACGAGCCGAGGTGCCAGCGGCCGACGTAGAGGCCCTGCCAGATGCCGACCATCACTTGGACACCGATCACCATGGGTAGGGTGGCGGCCACGCCCCGCCAGTCGACGCTCGAGGCCTGCAGGTCGTAGCGGACCAGCGTGGCCAGCGTGATCGCCACACTCCAGCTCAGCGCGTCCCACAGCGCGAGGTACACGAACCGGTGCTCGATCATCGCCGTCCAGATCGACCCACCCGGCACTTGGTCGAGCAGGCTGGAGCCCTCCTCCCCCTCGTGCTCCCTCATGCGCAGCCCCACTCCGTTTTGCGCGACGCCGAGGTGGTCCCCCGACCAAGCCTGCCCGCCCGAGCAAGAGTGTGCCGGCTGTCGCGTCCGCGCCGACATCCTAGGGTGCGAGCAAGAGGCGCGTCACGATTCTCGTCGGCGCGGCGATGAGAGCCATTGCGGAGATGACTACGACGTGAACCACCCGATCCTGCTGTCACCGCCCGAGACGGGCACCGCGGAGCGCGCGTCGCTCCTCGCGGCGCTCGATTCGGGCTGGCTCGCTCCGATCGGGCCGGCCCTCGACGCGTTCGAGGCCGAGATGGCGGCGACGGTCGGTCGGGGCTGCGGTGTGGGGCTCAGCAGCGGAACGGCCGCCCTCCACCTCGCCCTGCTCGTGCACGGTGTCGGTCCGGGCGACGACGTGCTCGTGTCCACCTACACCTTCGCCGCCTCTGTGAACGCCATCGCCTACACGGGGGCCACCCCCGTGCTCGTCGACAGCGAGCCGGGCTCGTGGAACCTCTCGCCAGACCTCCTGGCGGAGGAGCTGACGGCTCGGCGCGACCGGCCCCCGAAGGCGGCAGTGGTGGTCGACCTCTACGGCCAGGCGGCTGACCACGCACGGATCGCGCCGCTGCTCGCGGAGCACGGTGTGCTGCACATCGTCGATGCGGCCGAGTCCCTCGGGGCGACGTACGCCGATCGCCCCTCCGCCGCTTACGGCGAGCTGGCGGTGCTGTCGTTCAACGGCAACAAGATCATCACCACGACCGGGGGCGGGATGCTCGTCACCGACGACCATCACGTCGCGGCTCGGGTGCGTCACCTCGCCACCCAGGCGCGCGAGCCGGCCCCGCACTACGAGCACGTCGAGGTCGGCTACAACTACCGGCTCTCGAACCTGCTGGCGGCGTTCGGGAGCGCCCAGCTGGCCGACCTCGATCGGCGCGTCGCGCGGCGGCGCGAGATCTTCGACCGCTACGTCACCGGCCTGGCCGCCGTGCCCGGGCTGGGCTTCATGCCGGAGGCGCCCTACGGCCGTGCCAACCGCTGGCTGACGTGCATCACGCTCGATGAGCGGCAGGGCGGGCTCACCCCGGAGGACGTTCGCGTCCACCTGCACGCGGTCGGGATCGAGGCACGCCCGACCTGGAAGCCGATGCACCAGCAACCCGTGTTCCAGGGCTGTCCCAGCCGCCTCGACGGCACCGCCGACCGGCTGTTCCGCACGGGCCTCTGCCTGCCCAGCGGCAGCTCGCTCAGCCACGAGGACCAGGACCGCGTCATCGCCGCCATCCTCGAGCGGGCGGATGCGCGGGCGTGAAGGTCGTCGTCACCGGCGGTGCCGGGTTCATCGGTGCCAACCTGTGCCGCGCGCTGGCGGTCCTCGACGGCATCGACGAGGTCGTCGCGCTCGACGACCTGTCGACTGGCCTCGCCTCCAACCTGGATGACGTTGCGGCGACGCTCGTCGTCGCCGACATGGGTGACCCGGACGTCCTCGACGAGGTGCTTCCTGGGACCGGCTCGGTGGTGCACCTGGGGGCCCGGCCGTCGGTTCCGCGCTCGCTCGAGGACCCCATGGCGACGCACCACGCCAACGCCACCGCCACGCTGCAGGTGCTCGAGAGCGTGCGCCGTCACGACATCGCGCACGTCGTCGTCGCGTCGTCGTCCTCGGTGTACGGAGCCAACCAGGAGCTCCCCAAGCACGAGGGCCTCGTGCCGATGCCGCTGTCGCCCTACGCCGCGTCGAAGCTCGCCACCGAGTCCTACGCCATCGCCCACGCGGCGTCGTTCGGGTTCGGCGCGCTGGCCCTGCGCTTCTTCAATGTGTTCGGGCCGCTGCAGACGGCGGGCCACGCGTACGCCGCCGTCGTGCCCGCCTTCGTGGCGGCGGCGCTGGCGGGTGAGCCGGTGTCGGTGCACGGCGACGGCCGGCAGACCCGCGACTTCACCTTCATCGGGTCGGTGTGCGATGTGCTCACGCAGGCCGTGCTGGCCGGGACGACCAGCGACCGGCCGGTGAACCTCGCCTTCGGGAGCCGGTCGTCGTTGCTCGACCTGCTCGCCACGCTCGAGCGGGTTCTCGGGCACCCCGTCGCGCGCCGGCACGTCGACCCGCGGGCCGGTGACGTGCGCGACAGCCAGGCCGACCAGGCGAACCTCCGCGCCCTGTTCCCCGCGGTCACGCCGGTCGACCTGGAGGAGGGGCTGCGCTGCACCGTGGCGTGGTTCCGCACCGGCGCGGTGTCCTGACGCTCGTTGCGGGAGCAGAGGCTGGTTGCGGGAGTAGAGGCTCACCGCAGGAGCAGGCGGTCCTTGATCCAGTCGAGCGTGGTGCGGAGCTCGCCCAGGCCCTTGTCCTGCACCCGCACCGCCTCGGTCAGCGCCTCGATGTCCTGGCGCAGGTTGGCGATGTCGGCGGCGTTGTGGAGCGAGCCGCGGCTGGCCACGTCCTCGAGGCGCCGCGTGTCGACGGGCAGCGGTGCATCGTGGATCCGCACCAGCTCTCGATGGGTCGCCGCGACGGCGGCGTCGAGGTGGCCCAACCGGTCGGCGATCGGGCCGAGGTCGACGGCCACCGGCTCCTCTGCGAGCGGCTCGCGGCTCGCGGTGACTGCCGCGTCGAGCGTGGCGACGAGCTCGCGGACGAGGCCGAGCGTCGTGTCGCTCCGCTCGTCGATGCGCCACCCCGCCTCGGACTGGGCGTCGGCCGTCTGCCGCAGCGCGACGAGGCGCAGCTCGACCCGCTCGACCTTGTCGACCAGCTCCGCGAACGCCGCCTCGAGCTGATCGCGCAGCAGGTCCATCTCGCGGAACAGCTCGGCCTGGATCTCCTCTGCGACCGTCGGCGTCGGGACGGGCTCGTCGGCCTCGACCTCGTCGTCGCCGGCTGCCTCCTCGTCGGCGGCGGCGGTCGCATCGCCCGGTGGCCGCTCGTCGAAGAGCTGCTCCAGCCGGAGTGCGAGGTCGTCGGGATCGCTGCTGATCGCCCGAGCGTAGGCGCGCCAGTAGCCTGAGCGTCCTCTCATGCTTCTCCGCGACCTCCCCCCGCTGCTGCGCGAGGAGCCCGGCTTCGCGTCCGTGCTCGGCCGCTCCTCCGCGGTGCTAGCCGTCCCCGAGCCGGCCCGCGCACTGGCGATCTCCGGGCTCGCGACCCTCAGCGCCCGGCGCCCGATCGTCGTCGCCGCGCCGACCACCGGTGAGGCCGACCGAGTGGCGAACGACCTGCGCTCGTACCTCGGCGCCGACGCCGTCGACACCTTCCCGGCGTGGGAGACGCTGCCGTTCGAACGGGTGTCCCCATCCGTGGAGACGATGGGGCGCCGGCTGCGAACGATGTGGCGCCTGCGCGACCCGCAGCGCGCGCCCCGCGTGCTCGTGGCGCCGGCGCGCGCGCTGGTGCAGCGGCTGGGGCCGCACGTCGAGGACGTCGAGCCTGTCGAGGTCGCCCGCGGGGACCGGCGCGACCGAGACGAGCTGCTCGCGGCGCTCGTCGGGGCGGGGTACCGACGCGAGGAGGTGGTCGAGCATCGTGGCGAGCTGGCCGTGCGCGGCTCCATCGTCGACGTCTTCCCGTCTACCGCTGATCGCCCGGTGCGGATCGATCTGTGGGGCGACGAGGTCGACCGGCTCACGGAGTTCGCGGTCGCCGACCAGCGATCGACGGACGACCTCGACCGCGTCGAGATCTTCGGCTGCCGCGAGCTGCTCCCCACCACCGAGGTGCGGGAACGGGCCGAGAAGCTGATCGCCCTCGAGCCGTGGGGTCGCGAGCAGTGGGAGCGGCTGGCCCAGGGCCAGAGCTTCGACGGGATGGAGAGCTGGCTGCCCTGGCTGACGGACGGCGAGCACCTGCTCTTCGACCTCGTCGACGCCGACGCCCTCGTCCTGCTGCTCGAGCCGCGTCGCATGCGCGACCGGGCCGCCGACCTCCTGGCCGAGGAGGCCGACCTCGCCGCCACCCTGGCCAAGACGTGGGGAGCGACCACCGCCGGCGAGGACCACGGCTTCCCCCGCCTGCACCTGCCGTTCGACCGGCTGCTCGCACACACGGACGCACCGGCCTGGACGATCACGACCGCGCCGGAGGGCCCCGACGTGGCCACCATCGCGTCCGTGGGCATCGCGGCGACCGCCGGCGATCCCGAGCGCGTGGTGCGCCAGCTCGCCGAGCTCGCCGGCGACGGCTACCGAATCGTCGTCGCCGCCGACGGCGAAGGCTCGGCCGCCCGCCTGCGCTCGCTCCTGGCCACCCACGGCCTGTCGCCGACGATCGACGTCACCCCATTGGAGCGCGGCTGCATCCTCCCGGCGATCAAGCTCGCGGTCGTCGCCGAGCAAGACCTCACTGGACGCCGCCGCGCGCACCGGGCCGCCCGTCGACCGCGCCGGGACGCCCAGGGGTTCTTCGACGACCTCAAGGTCGGTGACCACGTCGTGCACCACCAGCACGGTGTGGCCCGCTACGGCGGGATGGTGAAGCGCGCCATCGGCGGCGTCGAGCGGGACTACCTGCTCCTCGAGTACAAGGGCGACGACCGGCTGTACGTCCCGTCGGACCAGATCGACGCTGTCCGCCACTACACGGGGGGCGACTCGCCGAGCCTCAACCGGCTCGGGGGCGACGGCTGGCAGCGGGCCAAGGCCAAGGTCCGCTCCGTCGTCTCGGAGATCGCCCAGGAGCTGGTCGTGCTGTACCAGACGCGCTTGCACGCGCCGGGCCACCCGTTCTCTGCCGACACGCCGTGGCAGCGCGAGCTGGAGGAGGCGTTCCCGTACCAGGAGACCCCCGACCAGCTGACGGCAATCACCGAGGTGAAGGTCGACATGGAGGCCGATCACCCGATGGATCGACTGGTGTGCGGCGACGTCGGGTTCGGCAAGACCGAGGTCGCGATCCGCGCTGCCTTCAAGGCCGTGCAGGACGGCAAGCAGGTGGCGGTGCTCGTGCCCACGACCCTGCTCGCGCAGCAGCACCACCAGACCTTCGGCGACCGCTTCGCGGGCTACCCGGTGCGCGTCGAGGTGCTCTCGCGCTTCCTCACGCCTCCCCAGGCGCGCGAGGTGGCGAGGGGCCTGCGCGGTGGTGAGGTCGACGTCGTGATCGGCACCCACCGGTTGCTCTCCGACGACATCGAGTTCAAGGACCTCGGCCTGCTCGTGGTCGACGAGGAGCAGCGGTTCGGCGTCGGCCACAAGGAGCAGATCAAGCACCTGAAGTCTGGCGTCGACGTGCTGACCCTGTCCGCCACCCCCATCCCGCGCACGCTCGAGATGAGCCTCACCGGCATCCGCGACCTGACGTTGCTCAACACGCCGCCGGCGGACCGCATGCCGATCCTCACCTACGTGGGGGAGTACGACGAGCGGGCCGTCGGCGAGGCCATCCGCCGTGAGCTGCTGCGCGAGGGGCAGGTGTTCTACGTCCACAACCGCGTGCAGGACATCGACCGCACCGCGGAGCACGTGCGCGACCTGGTGCCCGAGGCGAGGGTCGCCGTCGCCCACGGCCAGATGGACGAGGGCAGCCTCGAGCAGGTGGTGCTGACCTTCTGGGAGGGCGGGTACGACGTGCTCGTCTGCACGACGATCATCGAGAGCGGCATCGACATGCCCACCGTGAACACGCTCGTGGTCGATCGTGCCGACCTTCTCGGGCTCGGGCAGATGCACCAGCTGCGGGGCCGGGTGGGTCGTTCCGGGCAGCGTGCCTACGCGTACCTCTTCGTCCCCCCCGATCGCGTGCTCAGCGAGGAGGCCTACGAGCGGCTGAAGACGATCGGCGAGGCCACCGAGCTCGGCTCGGGCTTCAAGATCGCGATGCGCGACCTCGAGATCCGCGGGGCAGGCAACCTGCTCGGCACTGGTCAGAGCGGCCACATCGCGGCCGTCGGGTACGACCTCTACTGCCAGATGGTGAGCGAGGCGGTCGCCGAGCTGAAGGGCGAGCCCGTCAAGGAGCCGGCCGAGATCAAGCTCGACCTGCCGCTCGCGGCGAACCTCCCGCGCGAGTACGTGCAGAGGGAGGAGCTGCGACTCGAGGCCTACCGCCGCCTCGCCTCGGTGACGACGGATGACGAGGTGGCCGACATCCGTGCCGAGTGGGAGGACCGCTACGGCCCGCTCCCGCCGCCGGCGGAGGCGCTGCTGGCCGTCGCCCGCCTGCGCGCGGAGGCGTCCCGCACAGGGTTGCGTGAGGTCACGGTCGTGAAGCCGAGCACCTTCGGCGGCGCGCCGTCCACCGCCCGCCTGTCGCCGCTGCCACTGAAGGCGAGCCAGCAGATCCGGTTGAAGCGCCTGCACCCGACCGCGGTCTACAAGGAGCCCGACCAGCTCCTCATCGTCAAGGTCCCCCACAAGGACCAGCCGGCCGACTGGCTCGTGGGACTGCTCCGCGAGCTCGACCCGGTGCTCGAACCAGCCTGAGCTTCGGGCCGGAGCGCGTGTCCCTCCCTAAGGTGTCCGCGTGCCGCTGCCACAGACCGGGTTGACCAAGGCCGAGATCGTCGACGCGCTCCAGGGGTACCGCGGCGGCGACGCCCGCTGGCAGGACGGGCGCACGTTCGGGATGGTGTACGACGCCGGGCCGGAGGTGCACGACGTCGTCGAGACCGTCGCGACGATGTTCCTCCACGACAACGCCCTCAACACCAACGCCTTCCCGAGCCTCGCCAAGATCCAGTCGGAGGTCGTCGGCATCACTGCCGACCTGCTCCACGGCACAGACGCGGCCGGGTTCATGACCTCCGGGGGCACGGAGAGCATCCTCTGCGCCGTGAAGGCGGCCCGCGAGCGCGGGCGCGAGGAGCGGGGCATCACGGCGCCGGAGATGGTGCTGCCCGCCAGCGCCCACGCGGCGTTCCACAAGGCTGCGCACTACTTCAGCGTCGAGGTCCACAAGGTGCCCGTGCGCGACGACTGGCGAGCCGACGTCGATGCCATGGCGGCGTGCGTCAACGACAACACCGTCCTCGTGGTCGGCAGCGCGCCCCAGTACCCCCAGGGCGTCATCGACCCCATCCCCGAGCTGGCGGCGCTGGCGGCAGCGGTCGGGGCCAGCTTCCACACCGACGCGTGCATGGGCGGCTTCGTCCTCCCCTTCATGGAGCAGCTCGGCGTCGACGTGCCCCCGTGGGACTTCCGGGTCGATGGCGTCACGACGATCTCCGCCGACCTCCACAAGCTCGGCTACGCACCCAAGGGCGCATCCGTGCTGCTGCACTGCACCAAGGCGCTGCGCCGGTACCAGACGTTCGTCTTCGACGACTGGCTCGGCGGGTTCTACGCGTCGCCCGGGATGCAGGGCACCCGCGCCGCGCTCCCGATGGCGACGGCCTGGGCGACCCTGCACCACCTTGGGATGGAGGGGTACCTGCGCCTGACGAAGGCCACCCTCGACACCCGGGCCCGGATGGTGGAGGGGGTCCGGGCCATCCCGGGGTTGGCGGTGCTCGGTGAGCCGGAGGCGCAGTGCGTCGCGGTCAGCACGGCGCCGGACTACGAGGACCTGCTCGACGTGTTCGCGGTGGGTGATGCGCTGCTCGCGCGCGGGTGGCACCTCGATCGGCAGAAGCCACCGGACTCCCTGCACGCCACAGTCAGCGCCGGCAACGCGCCGGTCATCGACGACTTCCTCGCCGACCTGGCCGAGTGCGTCAGCGAGGTGGGCGGTACGCGCCTCGTCGACCGCTCGACGAGCTACGCGACCCTGGAGTGATCGACCGCGCCGGCCCGCGCTCGGGCTGCCCCGCAGCCCGCTGCGCTGTTCAGCCGGGTGGGCCTCGGCGCCGGTTGGCCCGGGCGAGTGCCACGTTGTCGCTGATCTGTCGGAGGATCTCCCGCCGGTCGGGCGGGGTGAAGGTGCACTCGCCGTCGTCGTCGGGGTCGGACACGTCCCAGCCTTGTGATTTGAGGTGGTGGCAGCCGTGGCAGAACCGCTTGCCGGCGGTGAACCGGGTGGTGTGGGTGGTGGCCCAGTCCTCGAAGTGGTCGTACTCGAGTCCGAGGCGGTTGGAGCAGCCCTTGCGGGCGCACACGGGATCGGCCCACTGCAGCGCGGTGCGCTGCTCGGCAGTGAACCGCCGGCCGAGGTGGATGACCTTGGTGATCTCGGTGCCCTTGGTGACCACGACGGCCAGGAACGCGTCCTGCAGCCACTCCTGCACGACCGACACGGGGATGGGGCCCATCCCGGCGATCTCGCAGGTCTCGCCCGAGAGGCACCGGCCGCGTAGGAGGCTGGGGTAGTCGACCCGGACGATGATCTTGGCGTCGGATCCCTTCGGTGCCGGCACTCCACCCGAGGAAGCGAGCAGCTCCTCGGCGGCGTCGAACTGGTAGGCCTCCGACGGCTCCCGCCGCCCCTCGGCCCGCGCGTGCCGGAACCCACGGTCGGCTCGTTGTCGGATGGCGTGGTCCATTCGCGCGATGGCGTCGGAGGGTCCTGACAGGTGCAGGTGGCCCACACCGTCGTCGTCGGTCCAGGTGCGACAGGACCGGCGGGCGTGGATCCGGCGGCGGGTGGCCTCGGGATCGCGGTCGGCGTTGGCCTTGGTGGTCTTGCAGGCCTGCTTGAGCCCTCGCAGGTCGTTGCGCTCGGCCGCGTCGAGGAGGTCCTGCTGGGCGGAGGGGTCCGCGGTGGCGGCGTCGGCGATGGCGGCGGTCTGCTCCGGCGAGAGCGCACCCTGCCGGGCGGCTCGGGCGACCTTGGGGAGCTTGCGCAGGCGCCGGCCGGTGGCGGCCGTGCGGGTGGCCTCGGTCTTCGACGAGCCGGTGGTGCGGGCCAGCCAGTCCTCGAGGGACCGGTCGCCGTCGCCCTTCCAGGCGGCGGTGGCGTCCACGATGGCGGATGCCATCAGCTTCAGGATCCGCCCGGTGCGCTCGATCTGCTCCCCGACCTCCACGAGGTCCTTGGCGGTGGCGGGCAGCACCTCGCCCAGGTCCAGCTCGGTGACGAGGTGCCGCAGCCGCTCGGCGGCCTCCCGTACCTCGGTGTCCGTCTGGACGGTGAACATGCGTTCGACGATAGCCGGGAACCCACGTCGATGCACGGAGAAGTGCGGAAAAGATATCCACATGCACAACATGTATACCATCGGGCGGTGATCACATCGACCAACCGGAGGCCCTCAAAACTGACATTCCGCCGACGAGCATCTGCGAACACCGGTGGGCAGCTCCAAGCGCGCGCCGACCGCGGCTCCGTGCTCGCTGGCTAGGAGGCTGCTGGGTGGAGGTCGGGGGTCGGCACCGCGAGATCGCGGCGGACGCGTCGGACGACCAGCACTCCGGCGATGATCGCCATCCCCAGTCCGGGGAAGATCCAGAACGGGAACAGCACGCACGCCACCACCGCGCCAACGCAGAGTCGTGGGGTGATCACTCGTCGGAACCCGAGCCAGACGGCGAGTGCACTCGCCGCGACAACGCCGGCTAGTGCTGCCTGCTCAGCGCGGTCGTGTCCTGCCTCGAAGCCGTCTCGGGTCGGCCCCAGGGAGTCGACGTCCTCGAGCGTCCAGTGCTCGTCGCCGATGGCGTCGACGACCTGCATGTTGCCCCGGGCGTTGAAGGCGGCCGCGACGGCCACGAGCGCGAGGAGCACCCAAAGGCCGGGCCGGCGACGGACCGGGTCCGGGAGGCCCCAGACGATCGCACACAGGACGAAGGCCACGCCGAACATGACCGTGGCGCTCGCGAGGTGCTCTGCAGCGTGTCCGGTCGCCGAGTACCCCCGCGTCCACCACACCTGCACCGCGATGATCGCGACGAGAGCCCCGACGAGCGGAGTCGACACCCGCACGATCTGAAACAGCCGTGGTCCCATACCCTGCTGACGCTCGAGCGGCCTACCCGGGTGACACGGCACCGTCCCCTCTGACCGGAGTGCCCGCGGATCACGAGCGCCGCGAGGCGGCGTCAGGGGGGCAGTACCCGGAGCCCTACCCGCGTGTCATCAGGATGGCGGCTGGCGGACATCGAAGAGCGTTCGAGACATGGTCGAGTGGAAGACGCCATCGCGCTCGATCTGGTCGTGCACGTCCTGCAGGCGGTCGCGGTAGCGGTTCACGGTGAAGTCCGGAACCGTCCAGATCACCTTGCGAAGGAAGAACACCATCGCTCCCACGTCGAAGAACGCGAGGCGAAGGCGCTCGTTCCGGCAGTGAACGATCTCCAAGCCGACTGCCCGGGCTTGATCGGCCTCGAGCTGGTGGTGTCGCCCGAGATCGGGTTCGAGGGGTCCGAGGAAGTACTCGCTGATCTCGACGTTGGTCCCGCTGGCGACGTGCTGCGCGAAGTACGTGCCCCCCCGGAGCGAGCACCCTGGCGATCTCCGACCAGCAGACGGTTGCCGGATGGCGGCTCGTCACCAGGTCGAACGCGCCGTCAGCGAATGGCAGCGGGGGCTGCTCGCGGTCGGCGACCACGACGGCACCGAGCGGATGAAGCAGCGCGGTCGCCCTCGCGACGTTGGGCGGCCACCCCTCTGTTGCTACCAGCGTCGGGGGGAAGTTCTCAGCTCCCGCGCCGGCGAGCACCTCGCCACCACCCGTCTGGATGTCCAGCGCAGCCGTCGCCGCGGCGAGCCGCTCGCTGAGCAGACGCTGATACCCCCACGAAGGGCGCTCCTCCGTCGCGCGACCATCCAGCCAGGAGAAGTCCCAGCCGTCGACCGACACGTCGGCCGCTTCGTCCACCAACGAGTCGAACGATCTTCTCATGAGCGCAGTAGACCAAGCCGAGCAACCCTCACGCTGCCCCCCGTTCCGTCGGGCCGCGTCCCCCAAGTGCCGTGCCGGGTGCCGGCAGCCTTCTGAAGGGTGACTTCGGGCGGCCTGGGCTGACCTTCTAGGCTGCCGAGCCGTGCCTCGACGCCTGCTCCCACTGGCCGCGCTGGTGGTCGTCGTGTCCCTCGGCGCCGGGTGCGCCGAGGACGTGGCCCCCGCGGCGCGGGCCGGTGACGCGGTCGTGATCAGCAACGACGACCTCATGGCCGAGGCCAAGGAGTGGGTCGCCAGCCCCAAGCTGCTCGAGCAGGTGGGGATCACGACCACCGCCGGAGCCGGCCCCGGGTCCTACGCCAGCCCGTTCGTCGGTGTGGTGCTCACCAACCGAATCCGGTTCGACCTCAACCGCGAGCAGTTCGATGCGCTGGGCCTCACGCTGACGGACGATGACCTCGCCACCAGCCGTGCCGGCCTCTTTCCGGACCCCTCCATCACGGAGGTCGTGCTCGAGCAGCTCACGCCAGCGTTCGGGGATCGCCTCGTCGAGGACCTCGCGCGGGTGACCGCGGTCTCGGAGGCGATGGGCGACGGCTACGAGGTGTGGTTCGCCAGCGCGACCAGCAGCGGCATCGAGGTGAGCTCGCGGTACGGCTCCTGGGACCGCCAAGCCGGTGCTGTCGTGCCGCCCGCGGGCCCTCGCCCCGCCCCCGCGCCGGATCAGCTCGTCGGCGCCTGATCCGTGAGCGGGTCACCGCGCGTCGTCATCGCGGGGCTCGGCCCGGCCGGGCCTGACCTCCTCACCGCCGGAACGCAGGCCGCGCTCGACGCGATCCCGCGCCGCTACCTGCGCACGCGCCGGCACCCCGCCGCCGCGGCCGTGCGTGACGCGGTCGACTTCGACCACCTCTACGAGACGGCATCGTCGTTCGAGGACGTGTACGCGGCGATCGTCGAGGCCGTGGTGGCCGGTTCCGTCGAGGCGGGCGAGGTGCTCTACCTCGTCCCTGGATCACCCGTCGTCGCCGAGCGGACGGTCGAGCTGCTCGTCGCCGACCCTCGGGTCGACGTCGAGGTGCTGCCGTCGCTGTCGTTCCTCGACCTCGCGTGGGCACGCCTCGCGGTCGACCCGGTCGCGCTCGGGGCCCGCCTCGTGGACGGGCGACGGTTCGAGACCCACGCGGCGGGGGAGCGGGGGCCGCTGCTCGTCGGCCAGTGCGACCAGGTCCACGTGCTGTCGGAGATCAAGCTCTCGCTCGACGACGGCCCCGACGTCGTCGTCCTCCAGCGCCTCGGGCTGCCCGACGAGTCCGTGCGCACGATCGCGTGGGATGACCTCGACCGCGAGGTCGTCCCCGACCACCTGACGTCGCTGTGGATCCCGGAGCTGGCCGAGCCGGTGGCGGGCGAGGTGGCCCGGTTCCACGAGCTCGTCCGCACGCTGCGCGCCGAGTGCCCGTGGGACCGCGAGCAGACCCACGCCAGCCTGACGCGGCACCTCCTCGAGGAGACGTACGAGGTGCTCGACGCGCTCGACCACGTCGACGAGGAGGCCGGCACCGGCTTCGAGGACCTCGAGGAGGAGCTGGGCGACCTCCTGTTCCAGGTGGTCTTCCACTCGGTGCTGGCTGCGGAGGAGGGGCAGTTCACCTTGGCGGACGTCGCGCGCGGGATCCACGACAAGCTCTACGCGCGGCACCCGCACGTGTTCGATCCCCGGCCGGGCCAGGTCGACAGCGCTTCGCTCGCGGCCGACTGGGAGCGGCGCAAGGTGGAGGAGAAGGGGCGCGACAGCGTGATGGACGGCATCCCGGCCGCCCTGCCGGCGCTCGCGTACGCGGCCAAGGTCCAGAAGAAGGCGGCCTCGCAGGGTGTCGACTGGCGCACGCTGCCCGGGGTGGTGGCCGGGTCCCTCGAGGCACGGCTCCTCGAGCTCGTCGACGAGGCGCGGGCCGCCGGCACCGACCCCGAGACGAAGCTGCGGAGCGCCACGAGCCGCCTGCGGGACGCGTTCGTGGTGCGCCCTCGCTGACGATGGGCGCGGGCGCGGCGCGCTGGCCAACCATTTGGCTGCACGCGGTCCTGCCCCAGCAGTACCATCCGCCACACCTGCAACAGGAGCAACAGGTCCCCCATGTCTTCCATCGAGCACGTCGCCGGTCGAGCGGTCCTCGACTCGCGCGGCAACCCCACCGTCGAGGTCGAGGTGTTCCTAACCTCCGGTGCGACCGGACGCGCCATCGTCCCGTCGGGCGCGTCCACCGGTCAGTTCGAGGCCGTCGAGCTCCGTGACGGCGGCGACCGCTACATGGGCAAGGGCGTCAGCCAGGCCGTCGCAAACGTCAACGACACGATCGGCGACGCCCTCGACGGCTTCGAGGCGCTCGACCAGCGTGGCGTCGACCTGCTCCTGATCGACCTCGACGGCTCGCCGAACAAGGCCAACCTCGGTGCCAACGCCATGCTCGGGGTCAGCCTCGCCGTCGCCCATGCCGCCGCCGAGGAGACGGGCCTGCCCCTGTGGCGCTACGTCGGCGGGGCCAACGCCCACGTGCTGCCCGTCCCGATGATGAACGTGCTGAACGGCGGTGCCCACGCCGACAACAACGTGGACTTCCAGGAGTTCATGATCATGCCGGTCGGCGCGGCCTCGTTCTCGGAGGGGCTGCGCTGGGGTGTCGAGACCTACCACGCCCTCAAGGGGCTGCTCCACGCCGAGGGGTTGTCCACGGCGGTGGGAGACGAGGGTGGCTTCGCGCCCGACCTCCCCTCCAACGAGGACGCGTGCCGGTGGCTCGTGCGCGCCATCGAGACCGCCGGCTACGCGCCCGGCGAGCAGATCGCCATCGCGCTCGACCCGGCGAGCTCCGAGTTCTTCGCGGAGGGGGCCTACGCGCTGGCGGGCGAGGGGCGCACGCTGACGGCGGCGGAGATGGTCGAGGAGTACGCACGCCTCTGCGCGGCGTACCCGATCGTGTCGATCGAGGACGGCATGGCGGAGGAGGACTGGGACGGCTGGAGCCTCATCACCCAGCGCCTGTCCGGCTCGGTGCAGCTCGTGGGCGACGACCTCTTCGTCACGAACGTCGAGCGCCTCGAGCGGGGCATCGACGCAGGTGTGGCCAACTCGATCCTGATCAAGGTGAACCAGATCGGCACGCTCACGGAGACGCTCGAAACGGTGGGCATGGCCACCCGCGCGTCGTACACATCGGTCATGTCGCACCGATCGGGCGAGACGGAGGACGTGACCATCGCCGACCTGGCCGTCGCCACCAACTGCGGGCAGATCAAGACGGGCGCCCCCGCCCGGTCCGACCGCGTCGCCAAGTACAACCAGCTGCTCCGGATCGAGACCGAGCTGGGCGAGAGCGCGGCCTACTGGGGCTCCGGTGCCCTCGCCCGTGGCGGTGGCCAGCCGCGATGAGCCGCGGCCCGCGCCGCCCGGCCGCGCATCGGCGTCGAGTCGACGTCGAATCGACGCCGGCGGACGCCGACCAGGCAGCCCGCCCGTCGTCGGTGCGACGGATCGGACGGCTGCTCGGCCTTGTGGGAGGCGGCGCGGCCGTGTGCGGCGTGCTCGCCGTGGCCGTGTTCCCGACCTCGACGTACCTCGACCAGCGGGCGGAGACCGCCGAGGCGGAGCAGCGCCTCGAGGTGCTGCGGGCGCAGAACGACGCGTACGAGGCGCGCATCGCGCGCCTCGAGACGGTCGAGGAGATCGAGCGGCTGGCGCGCGAGCAGTACAACCTCGTGTTCCCCGGCGAAGAGGCCTACGCCGTGCTCCCGGCGCCGCTCCCGGAGCTCGACCTCCCCGCGGTCTGGCCCTTCGGCGAGATGCTCCCACCCACCACCGCCGAGTAGCCCAGCCCCGCCGATAGGGTGCGCCGATCGGCTGAACGGACCAAGGGGTGGGTCAGGGCATGAGCATCTTCGGTGACCGCGTGGTCCGGGTCGAGGACCCGAAGCTCCTGACCGAAGGTGGCACCTACGTCGCCGACCTGCGGATCCCGGAGCTCGACGGCGCCGTCCACGCCACCTACGTCCGCTCGACGATCGCGCACGCACACCTGACCTCCATCGAAGTGGACGAGGCGCGGACCGCGCCGGGCGTCGTGGGCGTGTTCACGGCCGCCGACGTCGACCTCGCCGACCTCCCACCCGGCTCGCCGATGTTCAACGCCGGCATGACGCGTCCGCTGCTCGCGCGCGACAAGGTCCGCTTCGTCGGCGAGCCCATCGCGGTGATCCTCAGCGAGCGCCCCGAGCAGGGGGCCGACGCCGCCGAGCTCGTCTGGGCGGACTACGAGCCACTGCCGGCCGTGGTCCACCCGGCCGCGGCATCGACCGACGCGGTGCTGCTGCACGAGGCCGCGGGCACGAACGTCGTGGTCGACCTCACGTTCGGGCGGAGCGACGACCTGTTCGACGGCTGCGAGGTCGTCGTCACCCAGGACGTGCTGAACCAGCGGGTGGCCGCGGTGCCCCTGGAGTCACGAGCGGCGGCGGCCGCGTGGGTCGACGGGCGCCTCGTGCAGTGGTCGAGCACCCAGCATGCCCACGGCGTGCGCGACGCACTCGCCGGTGTGTACGGCCTCGACAAGGCCCAGGTGCGCGTCATCGCGCCCGACGTCGGCGGTGGCTTCGGCGCCAAGATCGGCTGCTACCAGGAGGAGCTGCTCCTCGGCTGGCTGGCCCAGCAGGCGGGCCGCCCGGTGCGCTGGTCGGAGACGCGCAGCGAGAACATGGTCGGCCTCGGTCACGGTCGGGCCCAGCACCAGACCGTCGAGATCGGTGGCCGGCGCGACGGCACCGTCGAGGCGTACCGGCTCACCGTGCTGCAAGACGGCGGCGCCTACGCCGAGATCGGATCGATCCTCCCGTACCTCACCCGGATGATGGCGCAGGGCACCTACGCCATCCCGAAGGTGGAGTTCAACAGCCGCTCGGTGACGACCAACACCACGCCCACCGTCGCCTACCGAGGCGCGGGGCGGCCGGAGGCCACCGCCGCCATCGAGCGGGCCATGGACCTCTTCGCCGTCGAGATCGGGATGGACGCCGCCGAGGTGCGCCGGGTGAACCTCATCCAGCCGGACGCGTTCCCCTTCACCGGGCAGACCGACACCACCTATGACACCGGTGACTACGAGCGCGCCCTCGATCTCGCCCTCGAGCAGGCCGGCTACGCGGAGCTCCGTGCCGAGCAGGCCCGACGCCGGGCCGCCGGTGACGTGATCCAGCTCGGCATCGGCGTCGCCACGTACGTCGAGGTCACTGCCGGACCGACCGCGGGCAAGGAGTTCGCCAAGGTGGAGATCGAGGCCGACGGCTCGGCCACCGTCTACACCGGCAGCTCCGCCCACGGGCAGGGCCACCACACGGCGTTCGCCACCCTCGCGAGCGCCGAGCTCGGCATCCCGATGGAGCAGATCCGCGTCGTGCACGGCGACACTGATCTCGTCGCGGAGGGCGAAGGCACGATGGGATCGCGCTCGCTCCAGATGGGCGGCTCCGCCGTGCACAACGCGTCGGTGGGCCTTGTGGAGAAGGCCCGCCAGATCGCGGCCGACGCCCTGGAGGCCAACCCCGACGACGTCGTCCTCGACAAGGCGACCGGTCGGTTCTCGATCGCCGGCTCCCCGACCATCGGCCGCACCTGGGCGGAGCTGGCCACGACCGCGACCGCCGCCGGAGATCCGCTGGCGGTGATCACCGACTTCCAGGCGACGACCCCGACGTTCCCGTTCGGCGCTCACGTGGCGGTGGCCGACGTCGACACGGAGACCGGGCGCGTCGCGCTGCGCCGCCACATCGCGGTCGACGACGCGGGTCGCATCCTCAACCCGCTGCTCGCCGAGGGCCAGCGCCACGGCGGCATCGCGCAGGGAGCCGCGCAGGCACTGCTCGAGGAGGTGCGCTATGACGACGACGGCAACCCCATCACGTCCAACCTCGCCGACTACGCGGCGATCTCGGCCACCGAGCTGCCCTCGTTCGAGCTGGTCGCCATGGAGACGCCGACCTCGGTGAACCCGCTGGGCGTCAAGGGCATCGGAGAGTCGGGCACGATCGGTTCGACGCCGGCCGTGCAGTCGGCCGTCATCGACGCGCTCGCGCACCTCGGCGTCCGCCACGTCGACCTGCCGCTCTCACCGGAGCGCATCTGGCGCGCGTTGCAGGCACCGGCGTGACCCACCCGATCGAGGCGGAGGGCCTCGTCCGCCGCTTCGGTGACATCGTCGCCGTCGCCGGGGTCGACCTCGTCGTCGAGCAGGGTGAGATCTTCGGCTTCCTGGGCCCCAACGGCGCCGGCAAGTCCACCCTCGTACGCATGCTCGCCACGCTCCTGCGCCCGACCGCCGGTCGGGCGCGCGTCGCGGGCTACGACGTGGAGACGGAGGCCGGCGCGGTGCGCCGGTCGATCGGCGTCGCGCTGCAGGATGCGGCCATCGACCCGCTCATGACCGGGCGCGAGCTGGTCCGGCTCCAGGCGGTCCTGCACGGCATCGGCCGGGGCGAGGCGGACCGGCGCGGCGACGTGCTGCTCGCTCGCGTGGGGCTCACGGGCGCGGCCGACCGCCGAGTCGGCACCTACTCGGGCGGCATGCGCCGGCGCCTCGACCTGGCGCTGGCGCTCGTGCACGAGCCGACCGTCCTGTTCCTCGACGAGCCAACCACGGGCCTCGACCCCACGAGCCGGCTGGCCCTGTGGGACGAGGTGCGGCGGCTGAACACGGAGGGAACGACGGTGTTCCTCACGACGCAGTACCTGGAGGAAGCCGACGAGCTGGCCGGCCGGATCGCGATCATCGACGGCGGCACGATCGTGCGTGAGGGCGCTCCGGATGTGCTCAAGAACGACGTGGGGGCGCACACCCTCGTCGTCACCGTCGCGCCGGAGTCCGAGGCACACGTTCGCGCCGTGCTGCTCGCGTTCGGGGAGGAGCGCGCCGCCAAGCCCGGCTCCGTCGCCATCGGCCTGACGGGCGGTCCCGCCGCGCTGTCGGGCGCGCTGCGGGCGCTCGACGACGCCGGGGTGGTGGTGGAGCACGTGGAGCTCGACGCCCCGAGCCTCGACGATGTCTTCGCGGACGCCACCGGCCGGCGCCTCGAGGGGGCCGCCGCCGGTGAGGGCGCGGTGGAGGAGCCGGCGTGACCGTTGTCGTGGCCGACCCGCACGAGGCGCGGATCGGCAGCCGCGAGGCGTTCAACCAGGCGCGCGGCCTGGCGAGGCGCTCCATCCGAGGGACGCTCCGCCAGCCCCAGGTGTGGCTGCCCGGCCTCCTCTTCCCGATGTTCATCGCCGCCGTGAACACGTCGACGATGGGCAAGGCGATCCACTTCGCGCCGGGCTTCGAGGGCGTCCCGTCGCTGCTCGCCTTCCTCCTGCCGGCGTCGATCACGCAGTCGGTGCTGTTCGGCGGGCTCACCGCCGGCAGTGACACGGCGTTGGACATCCAGACCGGGTTCTTCGACCGGTTGCTCGCCTCCCCCGTGTCTCGTACGTCGATCCTCGTGGGTCGGCTCGCGGGCGCCTCGGCCACCGGCGCCATCCAGGCGGTGGTGTTCATCGTCGTCTACGGGATCTTCGGCGTGCGGGTGGCGGCGGGCGTGCCCGGGATGCTGCTGCTCGTCGTCTTCGCCATGGTGCTGGCGATCGTGATCGGCGGGTTCGCCGCCATGCTGGCGCTGCGCACCGGGTCGGCCGAGGCGGTGCAGAACGTGTTCCCGCTCACGTTCATCTCGCTGTTCATCAGCTCGGCCTTCTTCCCCACGGAGGCGATGACGGGCGCCTACCAGTGGATCGCCGAGCGCAACCCGATCACCTGGATGATCGACGGGATGCGCCATCAGGTGATCGACGGCCTCGACTGGAGCGAGGGCCTCACGTCGATCGCCATCGCCGTCGTGCTCGCGGTCCTCGCGGTGTACGGCGCCAACCGAGCGCTGCGGACGCGGCTGCGGAGGGCCTCGTGACGGCTGCGGTGGGCCGGCCGACCGCCGAGCCGAGGAGCACGTCGTGGCTGCCGGTCGCCTGGTCGCTGGGGAAGCGAAGCATGGTGGGGATCCTGCGGGTCCCTGCGGCGGTCGTCCCGCTCGTGGCCATGCCGATGTTCTTCGTGATCGCCTTCTCGGGCTCGTTCAGGAGCCTGTCCTCCCTGCCGTCGTTCCCCACAGACAACATCTACAACTGGTTCGTGCCGTTCGCGATCCTGCAGGGAGCGGCCTTCGCCGGCTTCGGAACCGGCTTCAGCACCGTGCGCGACATCGAGGGAGGGTTCTACGACCGCCTCCTGCTGTCGCCCGGCTCGCGGAAGCCGCTGTTCGTCGGCCCGATCATCGCCGGCATCGCCCGGTGCACCTTCACCCTGGTCGTCGTCCTCGCCCTCGGGTTGGCGCTCGGCGCGGAGCCCACGGACGTGGTGCCCGGCATGCTCGCGCTCTGGGTCGCGGCGGTCGGCGTGGCCGTGATCGCCACGGGCTGGGCGCTGGGCCTCGTGTTCCGCGTGCCCAACCAGCGCTCGGGCCCGATCCTGCAGATCGGGATCTTCTTCGCCATGTTCCTGTCGACGGGCAACACGCCCCTGGAGGACCAGGTCGGCTGGACCCGCTACATCGCCCGCATCAACCCGCTCACCCCCATCCTCGCGATGGCCCGGCAGGGCTTCCTCGGGCACGTGGAGTGGGACACCACCTGGCCAGGCCTCGTGGCCATCGTCGGCTCGAGCGCCGCGCTCTGGCTCTTCGCCGTCACCGGCCTCAAGCGCCTCATCCCGTAGGCAACCCCACCCCAAGGGCGCGGCGCTCCGCCTCGCCGCGCCCTTGTGGTTGACCTTCGCGAGAGCGAGCAAGCCGCGCAGGTGGTACGACAGGGGTCCGCTACGCCGAGCACGGGGGTTCGCCCGATGGAGATCACCGTCACCGTCAACGGGTCGACGCACACGAGCGACGTGGAGCCGCGGCGGCTGCTCGTGCACCACATCCGCGACGACATCGGCCTGACCGGCACGAACGTCGGCTGCGACACATCGAGCTGCGGGGCGTGCACCGTCCTCGTCGACGGCGAGTCGGTGAAGAGCTGCACCATGCTGGCGGTGCAGGCCGACGGCCACGAGATCACGACGATCGAGGGCCTGGCCGACGGCGCGGTGATGCACCCCGTCCAGGCCGCCTTCCAGGAGCACCACGGGCTCCAGTGCGGCTACTGCACCCCCGGCATGGTGATGGCCGCGGTATCCCTGCTGGCCGAGCAGCCCGACCCGACCGAGCAGGACGTGCGCGAGGGCATCGAGGGCAACCTCTGCCGCTGCACCGGCTACCACAACATCGTGAAGGCGGTGCTGTCCGCCGCCGCCGGGGCACGGTCATGACCGCCGTCGTCGGCACCCGCATGGTCCGCAAGGAGGACCCGGAGCTCCTCACCGGCGAAGGTCGCTACGTGGACGACCTCGTCATCCCCGGTGCGCGCTGGCTCGCCATGGTGCGCAGCCCGTTCGCCCACGCCCGCATCACCGGCATCGACGCCGCCGACGCGCTCGCGCTCCCCGGCGTCGAGGCGGTGCTCACTGGAGCCGACCTGCGGGACGCGTGGGCCGCGCCCATGCCATGCGCCTGGCCGGTCACCGATGACATGAAGAACCCGGAGCACTTCCCGGTCGCGCTCGACAAGGCGTGCTACGTCGGCGACATCGTGGCCGTCGTCGTCGCCGGCAGCCGCTACGCAGCGGCTGACGCCGTGGGCGCGGTGGTCGTCGACTACGAACCGCTCGAGGTGGTCGTCGACCTCGAGGACGCGCTGTCCGACCGGGTCGTGATCCACGATGCCCTGGGCACCAACAAGTCGTACGACTGGGCGCTGATCCCAGACCAGGACGCCGTCGACGCAGCGTTCGCGAGCGCCGTCCACACCGTCGAGGAGCGGTACGTCCAGCAGCGCCTCATCCCGGCGGCCATGGAGCCCCGTGGCGTGGCGGTCGTGCCGCAGCCCCACGGCGGCGAGTACACGGTGTGGGCCGCAACGCAGATCCCGCACATCCTCAAGGTGATGCTGGCCGCCACGGCCGGCGTGCCGGAGCACAAGCTGCGGGTGATCGCCCCGTCGGTCGGCGGCGGCTTCGGCTCGAAGCTCGACGTCTACGCCGAGGAGCTCATCACGCTGGCCGTCGCCCGGCGGCTCCGGGTGCCCGCCCGCTGGACCGAGGGCCGCAGCGAGAACGCCCACGCCACCATCCAGGGGCGCGGGCAGATCCAGGACATGGAGCTGGCGGCCGACGCGAACGGCAAGGTCACGGCGGTGCGCGTGCACCTCTTGGCCGACATGGGTGCGTACCTGCAGCTGGTGACCCCCGGCATCCCACTGCTCGGCGCGTTCCTGTACCACGGCCTCTACGACGTGCCGGCGTACTCGTTCACGTGCACGTCCGTGTTCACGAACAAGACGCCGACGGATGCGTACCGCGGTGCCGGCCGGCCCGAGGCGACCTACGCGATCGAGCGGGCCATGGACGCGCTGGCGCGCAAGGTCGGCGTGGGTCCGGACGAGATCCGGCGCCGCAACTTCATTCCCACCGACGCGTTCCCCTACAGCAGTGTCGGCGGGCTCGTGTTCGACAGCGGCAACTACGCACCGAACCTGGAGAAGGCCCTCGACCTCGTCAGCTGGGATGAGCGCAAGGCCGACCAGGCCGCACGACGCGACGCCGGCGACACCGTCGAGGTCGGCCTCGGGATCTCCACCTATGTCGAGATGTGCGGCCTGGCGCCGAGCCGGGTGCTGGCATCTCTCAACTACGGCGCGGGCGGCTGGGAGTCCGCGCAGGTGCGCGTGCTGCCCACCGGCACCGTGCAGGTGGTCACCGGGGCCACGCCCCACGGCCAGGGCCACGAGACGACCTGGTCGATGCTGGTCGCCGACAAGCTGGGGATCAGCACAGACGATGTCGAGGTGCTGCACAGCGACACGGCCATCTCGCCTGTTGGCATGGACACCTACGGCTCCCGGTCCCTCGCCGTGGGCGGCACCGCGATCGTCATGGCGGCCGACCAGGTGATCGACAAGGCGCGCGCCATCGCCGCCCACCAGCTCGAGGTGGCCGAGGACGACCTCGAGTTCACCGACGGCACGTTCCGGGTGGCGGGCAGCCCGGACAAGGAGCTGTCGATCCAGGCGCTGGCCTTCCAGGCCTTCACCGCCCACAACCTCCCCGACGGGATGGAGCCGAACCTCCAGGCCGGGGTGACCTGGGACCCACCGAACTTCGTCTTCCCGTTCGGTACGCACATCGCGGTCGTCGAGATCGACACGGAGACGGGGGTCGTCGAGCTCGTCGACTACATCGCAGTCGACGACTGCGGCAACCAGGTGAACCCGCTCATCGTCGAGGGCCAGGTGCACGGAGGGATCGCGCAGGGCGTCGCCCAGGCGCTGTGGGAGGAGGCGGTCTACGACGACGAGGGCAACCTCAAGAACCCGAGCCTGCTCGACTACCTCGTGCCATCCGCGGCGGAGCTGCCCAGCTTCACGCTCGACCACACCACAACCCCCAGCCCCACCAACCCGATGGGGTCGAAGGGCATCGGCGAGGCCGGCACGATCGCCAGCACCCCCGCCGTCATGAACGCCATCGCCGACGCCCTGTCGCCGTACGGCATCACCGACATCGCCATGCCGGCCACGCCCGAGCGCGTGTGGCAGGCGATCCAAGCGACCAAGGGAGCGCCGGCATGATCCCCGCCGCCTTCGACTACGTCCGGGCCGACTCGGCCGACTCCGCCATCGCCGCGCTCGTCGAGCACGGCGACGAGGCGAAGCTGCTGGCCGGGGGCCACTCGCTGCTCCCGCTGATGAAGCTGCGGCTCGCGGCGCCGTCGGTGCTCGTCGACATCGGTCGGCTGCGCGACCTCTCCTACATCCGCGATGGAGGCGACCACGTCGCCGTCGGCGGGCTCACCCGCCACCGTGACCTCGAGGTGAGCGACCTGCTCGGCGCCGAGGCGCCCCTGCTGGCGCACGCCGCTGGGCAGGTGGGCGACCCGCAGGTGCGGCACCGCGGCACGATCGGCGGCTCGATCGCCCACGGCGACCCGGCATCCGACCTCCCGGCCGTGCTGCTCGCGCTGCGGGCCACGCTGGTGGCGCGGGGTCCCGACGGCGAGCGCGAGATCCCCGTCGACGACTTCTTCATCGGGTTCCTCGAGACGGCGCTCGCGCCGACGGAGCTGCTCACCGAGATCCGGGTGCCGAAGGCGGCGGGAGTCGGTTGGTCGTTCCAGAAGCTGAACCGTCGGGCCCAGGACTGGGCCATCGTGGGTGTCGCCTGCCAGGGCGCGGGGGCGGGGGCGGGCATCGGGCTGGTCAACATGGGCTCCGTCCCGCTGCGGGCGGCGGCGGCCGAGGCGGCCCTCGCGGGTGGAGCGTCCCTCGCGGACGCGGCCGCGGTGGCCGACGAGGGCACCGAGCCCAGTGCCGACCTCAACGCCAGCCCCGAGTACCGCCGCCACCTGGCCCGTGTGCTAGTCGGCCGAGCCCTCACCGAGGCCGCCGCCTCCTGACCCCCCGGTAGCCTGCTCCTTCGTGGAGCTGGCGTCGGTCGACACGGTGCGTGCGGGGCTGGCTGGGGAGCAGTACCTCGCGGACGAGGGGCTGGCGACGTCGGTCTTCCTCGCGCTGCGGCTGCAGCGACCCCTCCTCCTCGAGGGCGACGCTGGGGTCGGCAAGACGGAGGTCGCCAAGTCGCTGGCGCGCTGGACGGGCGGGGAGCTGATCCGGCTCCAGTGCTACGAGGGCCTCGACGCCAACCAGGCGGTGTACGAGTGGGACCACGCCCGCCAGCTCCTGCACCTGCGTGCCGCGGAGGCAACGGGCCTGGCCGCCGACCGGGGCACCGAGGATCTCGAGGGCGAGCTGTACACCGAGCGGTTCCTCGTGCGGCGGGCGCTGCTGCAGGCCATCGCGCCGCCGAACGGCTCCGGTCCACCCGTCCTGCTGATCGACGAGATCGATCGCGCGGACGACGAGTTCGAGGCGTTCCTCCTGGAGGTGCTGTCCGACTACGCCATCACGATCCCCGAGCTGGGCACGTTCCACGCCGAGGTGCCGCCCATCGTCGTCATCACCTCGAACCGCACGCGCGACGTCCACGACGCCCTCAAGCGGCGCTGCCTCTACCACTGGGTCGAGCACCCCGACTTCGATCGCGAGGTCGCCATCGTGCGCCTGCGCGCGCCGGGCGTGCCGGAGCGCCTCGCCCGCCAGGTGGCCGCCGCCGTCGAGGGCCTCCGCGCCGAGGGGCTCTACAAGCCCCCGGGGGTCGCCGAGACGATCGACTGGGCCGAGGCCCTCGCCACACTGGGTCGAGCCACGCTCGACGAGGCGTCGGTCAGCGCCACGCTCGGCACCGTCCTGAAGTACCGGGAGGACCACGAGCGGGTGCGGAGCAAGGGCGTGGCCGCGCTCGTGCAGGCGGCCGTGCTGCGGGGCATGTGATGGCGACGGTCGAGGTGGTGGCCGTCTCCATGGCGCGCACGCTCCGAGGACTCGGGGTGCCGACCCCGCCGGACGCCTCCGTCGCCTACGCGGCCGCCCTCGCCGAGGTGGGGATGGGCCGACGCTCGGGCGTGTACTGGGCCGGCCGGGCCACGCTCGTGCGTCACCCGGAGGACATCGCCGCCTACGACCGGGCGTTCGCGGCCGTCTTCGAGGGGTTCCAGCCCGCCGACGGGGAGGAGCCGACCCCAGCACCCGAGTCCGTGACGATCCTGGTCGACACCGAGGACGACGCCCCCGCCGGACCGGACGCCGCCGACCTCGTTGATGGACCGGTGCTGACGCTGCGCTGGAGCGACCGTGAGGTGCTGCGCGCGAAGGACTTCGCGCGGTGCACGGGGGCCGAGCTCGACGAGGCCCATCGGCTGATGGGCGACCTGCGGCTGGTGGGGGCCCGGCGCGCTTCACGGCGACTGCGGCCGACGCGACGCCAGCGGGGCCCGCTCGACCTGGGCGCGACGACGCGCGAGGCGCTCCGCACCGGTGGCGAGCCCCTGCGCACCGTCCACCGGCGGGCCGGCGAGCGGCCCCGGCGCGTCGTACTGCTCTGCGACGTGTCCGGCTCGATGGAGGCCTACGCGCGTGCGCTCGTCCGCTTCGCCCACGTCGCGGTCGTCGGCCGGGCCCAGGTAGAGGTGTTCACGCTCGGCACCCGCTGCACCCGCATCACGCGCGAGCTTGGGTCCCGCGATCCGGACGCCGCCCTCGACGCGGTGGCGGGCGTGGTCGACGACTGGTCGGGTGGCACACGGCTCGGCGCGGGGCTGCGCACGTTCAACGACACATGGGGGGTCCGCGGCCTGGCGCGCGGTGCGGTCGTGGTGATCCTCTCGGACGGCTGGGACCGTGGTGACCCGGCGGTGCTCGGCGAACAGGTTCGCCGCCTCCAGCGCGTCGCCCACCGCCTCGTGTGGGTGAACCCGCTCAAGGCCAGTCCCGGCTTCGCTCCGATCGCACGTGGTATGGCGGCAGCCCTCCCGCATGTCGACGAGCTCGTCGAGGGGCACTCGCTCGCGTCCCTGGAGGCGCTCGCGGAGGTGATCGCGCGATGAGGGACCTGTTCCGTGAGCTCGACCGGTGGCGTGCACAGGGGAAGGACGTGGCGCTGGCTCGCGTCGTTGACCTCGAGGGATCCGGCCCGCGCGACCCCGGCGCCGCGATGGCCGTGAGCGGGGTGGGCGAGGTGATCGGCTCCGTCTCAGGCGGCTGCGTCGAAGGTGCCGTCGTCACCGAGGCCCTCGACGTGCTCGCCAGCGGTGAGCCGCGCCTCGTCACGTTCGGCTACAGCGACGATGACGCCTTCGCCGTTGGCCTCACCTGCGGGGGCACCGTCCACCTCTTCATCGAGCCGCTCGACTGGATGGGCGCGCTGGCCGACGCCGTGCGCGACCACCGACCGGCCGTGCTCGTGACGGTCGTCGACGGTCCCGGCATCGGCGACAAGCTGCTCCTCGTCGAGGGCGAGTTGACCTCCGGCGAGCTCGCCGACCCCGACCTGCACCGCGTCGTGCAGCGCGATGCCGAGGCCGCGCTGGCCGCCGGTGCCACGTCGGTCCGGCGCTACGGCGCCTGCGGGGAGGCCAACGAGGAGGCAGTCACCGTCTTCTTCGAGGCCTACGCGCCTCCGCCCCGGCTGCTCATCTTCGGGGCCGTCGACTTCACGGCCGCCCTCGTGCGGGTCGCCAAGGTGCTCGGCTTCCACGTCACGGTGTGCGACGCGCGGGAGGTGTTCGCCACCAAGTCCCGGTTCCCCCTCGCCGACGAGGTCGTGGTCGACTGGCCGCACCGGCACCTCGCCTCGGTGGGCGCCGGACTGGGCCCGCGCGACGCCGTGTGCGTGCTCACCCACGACGCCAAGTTCGACGTGCCGGCGATCGTGACTGCGCTTGGCACGAAGGTGGGCTACCTCGGCGCGATGGGTTCGCGGCGCACCACCGAGCAGCGGGCCGAGCGGCTGCGCGACGAGGGCGTGACGGACGCGCAGATGGGCCGCCTCCTCGCGCCGATCGGGCTCGACCTGGGCGCGCGGACACCCGAGGAGACCGCCGTCGCGATCTGCGCGGAGATCATCGCCCACCGCACGGGCCGGCAGGCCCCTCGTCTCACCGACGGCGACGGCCCGATCCACTGACGATGACCGTTGTCGCAGTGGTGCTCGCCGCGGGCGCCGGCTCGCGCTTCACCGCCTCCGGCGGCGAGGGGCACAAGCTGCTCGTCGAGCTCGGGGGGCGCACGGTGCTCGACCGCGTGCTCGACTCGGTCCTCGACGCTGGCCTGGCCGACGTCCTCCTCGTGGAGGGCGCGCTGGACCTCGGTGCCCACGTCCGTCCTGGGGTGACGCGCGTTCGAAACGAGCGCTGGGCCGACGGGATCGCCACGTCGGTGCAGACCGCCCTCCGATGGGCGGCCGAGGCCGGCCATGACGCGGTGGTGGTGGGCCTGGCCGACCAGCCAACCGTCGCCACCGCCAGCTGGACGGCGATCGCCGCCGCGCCCACCGAACCCCCCATCGCCGTGGCCACCTACGACGGTCGCCGCGGCAACCCCGTGCGTCTCGCGACCGCCGTCTGGCCGCTCCTCCCCGTCGCCGGCGACGAAGGGGCCCGGGCCCTCATGCGCCGGAGGCCCGACCTTGTGCGAGAGGTACCGTGCACCGGGCAGGCCTGGGACGTCGACACCGTGGAGGACCTCGAGCGATGGAGCTGACCAACGACTTCCGGGTGGCCGTGCCGGTCGACCGGGCCTGGGCGGTGCTCACCGACGTCGAGCTCATCGCGCCGTGCCTTCCCGGCGCCCAGCTGCAGGAGGTCGAGGGAGACGAGTACCGCGGGATCGTCAAGGTCAAGGTCGGCCCTATCACCGCGCAGTACAAGGGCAAGGCCACCTTCGTGTCGCAGGACGCTGCCGACCACGTCGCGGTGCTGCGGGCCCAGGGCCGCGAGACCCGCGGCCAGGGAAACGCCAACGCCACCATCACCGCCACGCTCACGCCGGACGGCGACGGCACCGCGGTCTCCGTCGTCACCGACCTCATGATCACCGGCCGCGTCGCCCAGTTCGGCCGGGGCGTGCTCGCCGACGTGAGCGCGAAGCTCCTCGCCCAGTTCGTCGAGAACCTCGAGACGACGGTGCTCGCCGACGGTGCGCCGACAGCAGCGGTTCGAAGGATCGACCATCCGGAGCCGCAGCCTGTCAATCTCATCGATGCCGCGGGGACGCCGGTCGCCCGCCGGGTCGGCCCGGTGCTGGCCGGCATCGCGATCCTGTGGGTGCTGAAGAAGCTGCTCAGCCGCAGCAAGGCCTAGGTCCAGGTGGTCGTCGACGAGGCCGATCGGGCGGCCGTGGAGGCCCTGCTCGGTCGGCCGATCCAGGGTGACTTCGAGATCGTCGTCCGCCACGGTGACGGTTCGCCGGTCGTGCTGCGCAACGCCCCGCTCCTGCGCGACGGCACGCCGATGCCCACGCGCTACTGGCTCGTCGGCGAGCCTGAGCGCACGTGGGTGTCGCGCCTCGAGGCGGACGGCGGCGTCAACCGCGCCGAGGCCGAGGTCGACCTCGACGCGCTGGCCGCCGCCCACGTCCGCTACGCCGCCGAGCGCGACGCGGCCATCCCGATCACCCACACCGGCCACCGCCCGAGCGGCGGCGTCGGCGGCACCCGCGCCGGGGTGAAGTGCCTCCACGCCCACTACGCCTGGCACCTCGCTGGTGGCGACGACCCCGTCGGCCGCTGGATCGAGGAGCACCTCGATGCCACCCGGACGATGTCCGTGCTGGCCGCCATCGACTGCGGGACGAACTCGACCCGGTTGCTGATCAGCGATGGTCGGCGGACCATCGACCGGCGGATGGTGATCACCCGACTTGGCAGCGGCGTCGACGCGAGCGGTCACCTCGACTCCGACGCCATCCAACGGACCGTGGACGTCCTCCGCGACTACCGAGCCCTGATGGACGAGCGCGGCGTCACGAGGGTTCGCATCACCGCCACGTCAGCGGCCCGTGATGCGGCCAACGCCGCCGACTTCTTCGACGCCGCCGAGGCGGTGATCGGCACGCGTCCCGAGCTGTTGAGCGGTGAGGAGGAGGGGCAGCTCAGCTTCGCGGGCGCCACGGCCGACCTCGATCCGAGCGAGGGTCCCTTCCTCGTCGTGGACATCGGGGGTGGGTCGACGGAGTGCATGGTGGGCACGGACCGCGTCGAGGCCGTGCGGTCGTTCGACGTCGGGTGCGTGCGCCTCACCGAGAAGCACCTCGAGAGCGACCCGCCGGCGCCGGAGGAGCTGTCGAACGCGATCGCCGAGGCCGCTGACTGGTTCGACGACCTCCGGCGCGAGGTGCCCGCCGTCGCGCAGGCGCGGACGGTGGTCGGCCTGGCTGGCACCATCTCGACGGTGGCGGCCGTGGAGATCGGCCTCGCCGAGTGGGACCGCGAGGCCATCCACCACTTCCGCCTTACCCGCGCCGCGATCGAGGACGTCTTCCGCACACTGGCGACGGAGTCGCTCGCCGACCGCGTGCACAACCCGGGGCTGGAGGCGGCCCGGGCCGACGTGATCGTCGGCGGCTGCTGCGCGCTCGTGGCCTTTGTGCGCGCATTGGGCATCGATGAGCTCCTGGTGTCCGAGAGCGACATCCTGGACGGCCTCGTCGCCAGCCTGGAGCCCTAAGGTTCCCGCCGTGCCGACGACCAGCAGCCTCGACGCGATCCGAGAGGCCTGCTGACGTGACCACCACGCTCATCGGGCGCCGGGTGCTGCTGCGCCCCCTCGTCGTGGAGGACTTCGGCGCGTGGACAGACGTGCGGTCCCGCAACGCCGACTGGCTCCTGCAGTGGGAGCCGATGCGCACGCCCGGTGCCCCGGACCCGGTGCTGAGCCGGGACACCTTCGCGGTGCGCTGCGGGTCCCGCCAGCGCGAGCGGCAGCTCGGCACCGGCCACGGGTACGGGATCTTCGTCGACGGGCACCTCGCCGGCGAGATCAACCTGTCGATCGTGCAGCGCGGCCCGTTCCAGAGCTCGTACGTCGGGTACTGGATCGACGAGGCACTGGCCGGCAACGGCTACATGCCGGAGGCCCTGGTGCTGCTGTGCCGGTCAGCGTTCGAGGACCTGCGCCTGCACCGCGTGCAGATCTCGATCATCCCGCGGAACACCGCAAGCCGGCGGGTGGTCGAGAAGCTCGGGATCCGCGACGAGGGCGTCGCGCAGCGGTACCTCGAGATCAACGGGGTGTGGGAGGACCACATCCGGTACGCGATGACCGTCGAGGAGTGGGAGCAGCGAGGCGACCAGCTCGTGGCTGAGTGGATCGGGTAGCGCCCGGCGCGAGCGTCACCGCGTGGTGATCTTGGCCTGCAGCGCGGCGACCCGCTCCTTGAACGCGGGCTGCTCGAGCGACCACACCTGCGGTTCCAGCTCGCGGTCCACCGCGGCCGCGTGGTCCTCGATCGTCGCGACGTCGTGGATCGTGGCCTTGATGCGTCGCGTCAGCTCGTGGGGGCCGCTGGCCGCCCGCTCCGCCATGGCCTGGGCGGCGGGGAGGAGCTCGACGTCGGCCACGCAGCGCCACACGAGGCCGACGCGCTCGGCCTCGGCGCCGTCGAGGATCTCGCCGAAGAGCACGGTCGCCAGCACCGTCTGCGGTCCGGCGATGCGCTGGGCCATCCAGGTGTGACCGCCGCCCGGATGGAGGCCGAGCTGCAGGAAGCGCGTGTCGAACCGCGCCCGGTGGGCCGCGAGGCGTACGTCGCAGATCAGCGCCAGGTTCATGCCGGCTCCTACAGCGGCCCCGTTGACGGCCGCGAGGGTCGGGAGCGGTGACCGCCCGATCCGGAGGAACCCCTCGTAGATCGTGCGGAGGCCGGCTTCGGCGCCCCCACCGGCCGACGATGAGAGGTGCGACAGGTCGGCGCCGGCGCAGAACGCCGGCCCGTCGCCGGTCACCACCACGGCGCCCACGGCCGGATCGGCCTCGAGGCGATCGAAGGTGTCGATGATCTCGCCGACCATCGGCAGGGTGAGGGCATTGCGGCGCTCCGCGTCGTCGAGGGTCACGGTGGCGACGCCGGAATGGATGACGGTGCGGACGAGGGACATGGCCTGAGTCTGGCATTGACGTGACTTGGCGCCGCGCGATTGTTACAGTTCCGTGTCGGTCAACCGAGGTTCGGGCTGGTCACCGCAATGTGGGTCCTGTGGGACTTGTGGCCAGTGTGGCGCTCGGTAACCATTGTCCAGCTGTCTCTGCCCCTTGACCCCCGGTGAGGTTCGTGCGCCGTCCAACCCTGTCCCTGCGAGCGGTCGTGACGGCGCTGAGCGTCGTGATGGCCCTGGCCCTCGTGTCCGTCCCGGTCGTCAGCTCCGCCCAGCGGCGCGGTGGCGACCCGTCGGCAGAGCGCGAGCAAGTGCGGGCGCAGAAGGCGGAGGTGGCCAGCCAGGTCGACGCGCTCCAGGCCACGGACGCCCAGGTGTCCGCCGCCCTCGACGCCCTCGAGGCCAACGTCGCCGGGCAACAGGCGCTGCTCGCCGAGGCCCAGCGGGCAGCCGCGGAGGCGGAGCAGGCCTTCGCCGACGCCACCGCCGCGGTGCAGGCCAAGACGCGGGAGATCGCCGGCCTGCGTGACGAGATCCGCAAGTTCGCCGTCGACGCCTTCGTGCACCCCCCGGCCGACGACGCGCTTGCGGCTCTCGACTCGGCGGATCCCGGTGAGGCGGCTGAGAAGCGGGCGCTGCTCGAGGTCCAGAACGCGAGCGACGCGGATCTCCTCGACCGCCTCAGCGCGGCCGAGGAAGACCTCCAGGTGCAGCAGCAGCTCGCCGAGGACGCGTCCCGGCGAGCCGACGAGAAGCAGGCGGCGGCGAGCGATCGTCTCGCAGAGCTCACGGACGCGCGGGACCAGCAGGCTGCCTATGCAGCCCAGGTCGAGGCCCGTCTCGAGCACACGCTCTCCGAGGCGTCCGCGCTCGAGACCCTCGACGCGGACCTCTCGGCGCAGATCCAAGCCGACCAGGCGGCTGCGGCCGCGCTGGCCCGCCGTGCCGCGGCCGCGTCGCCGCCCCCGTCCGGCGGTGGTAGCGGCGGTGGTGGCATCGTGACCCCGTCGCTCGGTACCGCCTCGTGCCCGAACGGCGGCTCCATCACCGTGGCCAGCTCGATCGTCGGCTCGTTGCAGTCGATGCTGAACGCGGCGGCATCCTCCAGCGTGTACCTCTGCGGCGGCGGCTATCGCTCCCCGGAGGCCCAGATCCAGACGCGCATGAACAACTGCGGCACCAGCTACTACGCCATCTACGACATGCCGGCGTCGCAGTGCAGCCCGCCGACGGCGCGTCCCGGGCAGTCCATGCACGAGCAGGGCCTGGCCGTGGACTTCACCTGCAACGGTGGTGCGGCGATCAGCTCCCAGAGCAGCTCGTGCTTCGTGTGGTTGGCCGGCAACGCCGGCAGCTACGGCTTCTACAACCTGCCGAGCGAGCCCTGGCACTGGTCGTCGAACGGCAACTGAGGTTTCGAGTTCGGCGGCCTGCGGCCGCCTCGCTCGAGCTGAGCGGAAGCGCCCTGCGGGCGCGCTGACTGCCTGCTGCTCGGGTCCGGCGGAGCCGGCCCGCTCGCGGATGGGGGGCTCCGCCGGAGGCTCTGCCCCCCATGCCCCCCGCCACACCCCCGCCGCACCACCGCCCGCGCCGCTACTCGGTGTCGGCGAGGACGGCGGGGCTGTGCCGGAAGAACTGCTCGACGTCGCGCTCGTACTGGTAGGCCGTCTCGCTGCTGCTGACCATGCCGCGGATGCGCAGCGCCTCCACGAAGGCGGCGACGGTGCCGGCCGACGTGTACTGGTAGTCGAAGCCCACCTTCTTGAGGCGCCGGTTGTCGACGCCACGGCCGTGCCGCAACAGCTCGAGCAGCTCTGGTGGCAGGTCGAGGCCGAGTCGCGTCAGAGGGGCGGACAGGAGGCCGAGGCCGAACGGCGGCAGCGGGAACGTCCGCTTCCCACAGATCGCCGCTACCTCGCTCCACGGGATGAGCCCGTCGCCCGCCACGTTGTAGATGCCCTGCACCCGCCCCTCGAGCACGAAGAGGATCGCCCGCACGACGTCCGCCTCGTGCACGAACTGGAAGCGCGGGTCGAAGCCGAACACAGCGGGGACAGCCGGGAGCTCGAGGGCCTTGGCGAGCGGCGTGGTGATGTCCGGGCCGAGCACGTTGGAGAACCGGAGCATGGCGACGTTCACGTGCGGGTTGTCGACCGCGAAGTCGCGGACGTAGCTCTCCACCTCGAGCAGGCTGCGCTCCACCATCGCCTTCGGCGGCTGGGCCCGGCGCGACTCCTCCGAGAACCACACCGGGTCCTTCGGGTCGGCGCCGTACACGAGGGTCGACGACTTCACGACGACCGTGCGCACGGTCGAGCCGGGGGCCGACGCGGCGGCGAACAAGTTCATCGTGCCGATGACGTTGATCTCGTGGATGGTGCGCGAGCGCATCTGCGTGGAGTCGACCACGAGGAACGTGTGCACGATCGTGTCGATCCGCGCCGCCTTCACGATGCGGGCGAGGATCGAGTAGCTCTCGTCGCTGCGGACGTACTCGGTGCGCTCGAGCGGGACGGTCGGTTCCTTGCGGTCGAGCCCAACGATCACGTCGACGTTGGGATCGGCCTCGAGCGCCTGCGCGACGCGGCTGCCCCAGAAGGTGCCGAGGCCGGTGATGAGGACGCGCCTACCCATAGGTCACCCGAACCAGACCGACTCGCGCTGGCGGAGCATGTCCAGCAGGGCTTCCTGGATCAGCTGCCGGATGCGCTCCGAGTCGTCCATGATCAGGCTGCGGGAGTAGCGGGGCTGGTCCGGCTCGACGTCGAAGTGCACCGGGTCGAGCACGCGGATCCTGATCTTCGCCGGCAGCGTGAGGACGGCGCCGAGGGGACCGAGCGCGGCAAAGGCGAACATGTTGGCGGTGACGGGCACGTAGGGGACGCCCAGCAGCTTGGCGAGGCCGTTGCTCTTCCAGAGGATCGGCATCGCCTCCTCCGCCCCGACGACCGCGATGGGGATGATCGGCACGCCGGCGCGCATCGCGATCTGCACGAACCCGCCGCGGCCGAAGCGCCGGAGCTGGTAGCGCTCGCCGTAGGTCTTGCCGGTTCCCTTGGTGCCCTCGGGGAAGACGAGCGCGAGCTGCTCCTGCTCCCGCAGGAGGCGGTACGCGTTGTCCGGGTGAGCGAGCACGCCGCCGACTCGCGACCACATCGTGCCGACCACCGGCAGCCGCTTGAACATCTCGTCGGCGAGGCCGTAGACAGGACGGCCGAGCTCCTCCTCGATGCCGTGCATGATCGCCGGCGCGTCAGCGGGGATGGCGCCGGCGTGGTTGGACACGAGTAGGGCGCCGCCCTCGGTGGGGATCTTGTCGAGCCCCTCCCACTCGACGCGGTGCCAGCCGCGGTAGAGCGGTCCGTAGACGCGCCGGGCGACCTCGCGCATGTGCTCGGAGCGACCCCACTCGTCCACGTCCGAGCGCCGAGGATCGGCCAGCTCGACCGGCTCGTCGGGCCTCGGCACGGCGACGAGTGCCACTGAGGTGGAGCGCCCGCGCGGGCCCACCCTCGACACCCTCGTCGGGCTGGCGGTCTTCGTCGTCTTGGCGGCCGCTCGCTTGGGCTCGGGTCCGGGGACGGTCGCCATCACGCCCGATGGTAGTGGTCCTCGGTCAGCCGGCTACCAGCCGCCGTCCTCCTCGTCCCGCTCCTCGAGGTAGCGCTGGCCCACCGCGCACTCCGGGCGCCTCGGGCACCACCGGCAGGGCGCGCCCGGACGCAGCACAGGCTCGCGCCCCTCGTGCCGGAGGGACACGGCGGCGTCGGCCCCAGCCACCACCCGCTCGAAGGCAACGGCGAGGGTGTCCTCGGAGACCACCTCCTGCTGCAGGCGGCCGCCGTCGAGGTAGTAGCTCGCCAGGAGCCGCGGCGGCACGCCGAGGCGCAGCGTCTCGATCAGCGCGTAGAAGCGCAGGTCGTCGCGGTGGCTCGGCGCGAAGCCACCGGTCTTCAGGTCGATGAGCACCTTGCCCGCCCGGACGCCTTCCGCCCGCCCGACGGTCAGGTCGACCTTGCCGGAGAGCACGACCTTGTCGTCGTTGAGGTCGGCCCGGAGGCGGCTCTCCGCCACTGGCCGCCACCGGGGTTCGAGGCGCGGGAAGCACTCGAGGAACATGTTCACGCGCTCGCTGGCCTCGCCGTGCAGCTCGGCCCGCTCACCCTCCCCGAGAGCGCCCAGGTAGTCGCCGATGCGGTCGTTCGCGGCGATCAGGCGGGCGATGGCCTCCTCGACGAGCTCCCCGGCGGATGGGTCCCCGCGCCAGCTCACGGACAGCTCGATGGCCTTGTGGGCGACGGTGCCTCGCGCCGTCTGGGGCGTCCACGCGAACTCCTCCGCGTCCTGGGCGAGGAACAGGCCCTCGCACCCGTGCACCGAGCTCAGCAGGTGCTTCGACACCCAGAGCGTCTCGCCGGCGGGCACCCGTTCGACCACCGGGGCCAGGCTCCGCTGCAAACCCTCGCGGAGCTCCGCCCGCAGCCTGGGATCGAACTCGGGCCGCTCGTGGGGCCGGGCGCCGAGGGCGTCGAGCACCTCGGCCTGCGCCGCGTTGGGACCGCTCGGCGGGCTGTCGTCCTCCACCCCCGGAGACTGTCACATGGTGTGAGTTGAATGGACGGTGATGCAGCAGTCGTCCTCCCTCCGCTTCGCCCGAGCCGTGCAGGCCCTCGCCCAGGCCGCCCGGGGCTTGGGCCTCGTCGTGCCCGGGTTCCGCAGCCCACCTCGGCTGGTGGGGGTGCAGCGATCGATCAAGCGGTGGCCAGGGGGGGCGACGGTGGCGGTCGTCGTGCGGGGCCGCCCCTGGCCGGCGGTGCAGGCCGACCTCGTGGAGGGCGTCGTCGCCGCCAACGGGCTCAGCAGCCCCGCGTCCGACCGGGCGCGGGCCGAGCTGTGGCTGGCGCTCGAAGGGGCCCCGCCCACCGAGGCCGTCGTGGCGGCCTGAGGTCCGTACGGTCGACGGCATGCCCTCGTGGCGGCTGCGCTCTCCGTCGTAGCCTGACCCGCACACCCCGCCCGGGTGGCGCAACTGGTGGACGCGGAGGGCTTAAACCCCTCTGGCCCCTCGGGGCTGTGTGGGTTCGACTCCCACCCCGGGCACGGGAGAGACTGGCTTTCTGAACATCTGGCTCAGCGCCAGGAACCACCTGCTAACGCATTGCTAACGAACTTGGTACCCTGATCCGGCATGCGAGGGCACGTCAGCCGCCGGGGCAGCACGTGGGGGTACGTCATCGACGTCGCTCCCGATCCCGCCACGGGCAAGCGTCGCCAGCGCACCAAGAGCGGCTTCGCCACCAAGGCGGCGGCCGAGGAGGCGATGCGCAAGGCGATCGCCGCCGGCTCGTCCGCGGGGGGCGACGCCCAGAAGCTCGCCGACTACCTCGACGAGTGGCTCACCGCCGTGGGACCTCGCCTGCGCGGCACGACCGAGTCGAGCTACCGGATCGCCGTCGACCGCATCACGGCCGGTCTCGGCGCGGTCAAGCTTCGGGACCTCACCCCGTTGATGATCGAGCGGTTCTACGCCGACCTCGTGCGGGAGGGCGGCAAGACGGGCGACGGGCTCTCGGCCAAGACGGTCCGCAACACGCATGTGGTCCTCCGCAAGGCCCTGGCCGACGGCGAGCGCCTCGAGCTGCTCATCCGCAACCCGGCCGCCCGGGCCAAGCCGCCAACAGGGGAGCGGAAAGAGACGCCGACGTGGACCGCCGCCGAGCTGACGACCTTTCTCGCTGGCGTCGTCGACGACCCGCTCTACGCGCTGTGGGTCGTGCTCGCCACCACCGGGCTCCGCCGGGGTGAGGCCCTCGGGCTTCGGTGGAGCGATGTCGACCTCGACCGAGCGACCCTGTCGGTGAGCCAGACGATCACCACGGTCAACAACCAGATCACCGTGACCGCACCCAAGAGCGACCGCAGCCGTCGCCGCCTCGGCCTTGATCCGGACACCGTTCGGGTCCTTCGGGACCATCGTCGGGACCAGGATCGGGACCGCGAGCTGCTCGGATCGGGACCCGGAACGTGCCCGCTCGTGTTCGCCGAGCCCGACGGCGCTCCGATCCACCCCGACTACGTCACCCGCCACTTCAAGACCCTGGTGCGCCGCAGCGGCCTGCCCCCGTTGCGCGGACCGCACGACCTGCGCCACACGTGGGCCTCGCTCGCGCTTGCCGCCGGCGTCCACCCGAAGGTCGTCTCCGACCGCCTGGGTCACTCGTCGATCGCGATCACGATCGACACCTACAGCCATGCCATCCCCAGCCTCGATGCCGACGCGGCCGCCACGGTGGCCAGCCAGCTGTTCACGAACGCCTGACGTCCTCAGGCGGCCGGGTCGCCCGGCTCGATCCACAGCGGCGCCTGCCCGTCACGACTGGCCTGGGGTCGACGGAGCGCTGTGCGTGGCGGCTCCTCCGAGGACGGAGGCGTTGCGTCGGTCAGCATCGCCTGGAGCGCGTGACGGGGGACTCGCAGCGTGCGACCGAGCTCGAGCACGGGGATCCCACTTCGGCCATGCGTGGCGCGCCACTCGCGAGCGAGCGCATAGGCGGCCGTCCTTCCGATGCGGAGGACCTTCGCCGCCTCTTCGACGGTCAGGGTCTGAGTCTCGTGGGCCGGATCCATGGGTGTGCTCCTGTGTCGTCTCGTCCGCATCCAAGTAGGCCCCGAAACCACGGGGGATGTCGCGCCCAAATATCGACGAATGGCTCTCGGAACGTGCGCAGGACGGGTGACTCACTTGGACGCGACGAGCTGCTGGACTCGCTGGTGCGACAGACCAAGCAGGGCGGCTGAGTCGCGCCGGCTGAGCCCGAGCTCGGCCAGCTCCCGAGCTGCGCTGACGAGCTCCTGCTGCGCCCTCGCAGCTGCTCGATCGGCCTCCCGACGCGCACGGTTCGCCCGCTTCGCCACCGCAGCGATCGCGGGCGGCAGCCGGTCCTCGATGATCACCGACGATTCGTCGGCACCGAGTCGCCAACCGAGCGCTTCTCGGATGCGCGCCTGAGCCGATGGGATGCTGCGTGCTTGCGCCCGACACCCCGGGATCGCGTCGATGCGCACGTTCCATGCCTCATCGATGATGTCCCGCTCGTAGACAGCGATGTACGTCTTCGTCACGCCCCGTAGGCCGCTCCGGCCCCGAGATGTCTACCAAGGTGTACGGACAGTGCACTCGTCTGTCGCATGTGGAACGGGGCCTGCGGGCCACCGGTTCCTCCGCGGACGAACCAGCCGCCAGGTCGGTGAGGATGGGGATCGGGTGCGGCAGACTTGCTGCTGTGGGGACGGTTTGCGGAGAGATCGGCTGCCGCAAGGCTGCAACCGGCGAGGTGGGTGCTGGAGCGGACCGCAGGACGGTGTGCCCCGATCACGGCGGGCCAGCCGGTGGCCTGGCAGCGATCGTGTGGGACGGCCCAGCAATCGCCCTGGCCCTCTCAGCAGCCGCGATCGCAGTCGGTGCCACGTTGATGCCGTGGCTACGCCTCTCAGCAGTCGGCGGTGGCGAGCTCGTGCGCTCGCTGTGGTGGGTGCTTGGACAATACGAAACCGAGGACGCCGGACTGCTCGACAGCGTGATCTTCGGACTTCCCCGCGTGGTGAACGTCGGTCTCGCTCTGGTGGCGGCGGTTGCTCTCCTTGGCCTCCTCCCACACCGACGTGCCAAGGACGCCCGAGCAACCGCCGGCGCCCTCGCCGCCGCGGCGGTGTATGCCGGCTACATCGCGCTGCGCGTCCAGGACGGGGCCGAGCAGGTCTCCGACGCCGCCGCGCCGTTCGGCTCAGCGGAGCTTGGTCCCGGCGTCCTGCTGACTTTGACCGGACTCGTGTGTGGTGCCGCCGCGGCGGCGTGGCTCGCGTCTACCTCGTCGACCTAGACCCATCGTTGCGTCGCACATCGCCGATACCGCTGCTGGGGTCAACTCAAGGCCGGCATGGTGGCAACCCGGCGCGCAGCGCCGGGGCGGCAGCGTTCCGCCCCCAGACGGGATGGGCCGAGGTCGGCGCGATGTCGGCTGGGTCGAGGGTGAGTAGCTGGTACGGACCAAGCGTCGGCTAGGGGGTGGGAGGCTCTCCCGTGCCCGGCCGCCGAACCCACCGCGCTGGCGGGCGCAGCTGCTCCGTGGCCTCGCGGCGCTCGGCGTTGGACTCGGCGTCGAGCAGAGCCCACGCGGTGACCTCCGAGAGCTTCTGGAGCGCGACCGCTCCCAGCAGGTCGAACTGGTTGGGCTCAGATCGACTGCCCCGAGCCACTGCGTCGGCTGCAATGAGGCCCAGCGAGGCCAGCATCGCGGTCCCCGGCTCGCAGAGGCCGGTCAACCGCCAGCTGGTCACGTGGCCGTTCTTCTCCATCGAGAGCACGCTGTGCCAGGCGGTGGGGTGCACCTTGAGGCTGCCGATCTTGTAGTCGGGCCGCCAGTGATCAAGGCCCGCGATGGCCTCCAGGTCCGCAAACGACACGCCGCCATCGGTGCGGCCGAGGGCGGGAAGTGCCCAGCCGTTCGGCCGGTGGAAGCCCTCACCGTGCGTCACGCGTAGCTGAGTGACGATGGCCTCGAGCTCCGTCTGCTCGGCGGGCATCGGGAGCCGTCCGAGCGCAGCAGCGTGCTTGTTGTGCTTGCGGACGTAGTCGAGCTGATCCACCAGTTGGTGATCCCAGAACCGGGCGGCCAGATCGAGATCGTCGTGCTCGACCAGGACGCGAACCACGACGGCGAGCTCGTGGAGGGAGCGGGCCCGCGCCGCCGCGCCGTCGGGAAAGCCGTGGCGCAGCAAACGGTGGCCCTCGAATGACGTGCGCAGAGCAGTGGCGGCGAGTCCTGACACCGCGCCCCACAGCTGGTCCTCGGCGTCGGCCGCTGCGTCCACGTTGGCGTTGGCCCAACCACGCAGTAGCTCGTCGGTTCCCACGATCACAGCGAAGAGCCGATCGAGGGCCTCGCCCCAGGTCTCGCGGATAATCCGCTCGACGTCGTCATGGATCGCTTCGTGGTCCTCGATCATGCCGGGCTGCTTCTCGAGGAGCGTCTCGACGATGATGTCGGCGGAGTCCTCCCGCGCCTGGCTCATGGCCTGGACCACGTCGTCCGCGCTGGCACCTCGCTTCAGCGCGTCGGCGGCCTTGCTATCGATGACGTCGTGCAGACGCGCGCGAACGGCGATCATGTCGTCGCTGGCCTCGGGCGTCACGTCTGCCACGCCGGACAGGATCGCGCCTTTTACACGAGGGGCGGCGGTGGATTAGCGATGGTGTGCGCTGCCGCACGGCGTAGCTGCCGCCAACGACCACTGTGTCGGGGCGGCGGCGGTCGGCGTAGTTCGGCGATACCGGGTGATGCCCGCGACGGAGCCCAGGTGGTCGCCGGTGGCCCAGCAAGCGTGCGTCGTAGTCTCCCGCCCGATGGTCCAGCCTGAGCCGCCTCCCCGCGAGATGTCCCGTAGGAGAACTCCGTGGGTCATCGCCGGCGCTGCATCGCTCATCGCCGTCCTGTCGGTCGGCGTCATGGTCGGGGTCCTGCTTGCAAGCGATGAGGCCGCTCCCGAGAGCACCACCTCCACGGCTCCAACCACAACGGAACACGCACGCTCCACAACCAGCACGACCTCGAGCACGACAACGACTGTGCCATCGACAACCACCACCACGACGGCGCCACCGCGGGTCCCCAAGGGCACAGTCGTCGCCAATACGCGACCCGGGGACGGCTATGGCCAAACCTTTGGCTACAACAACTGTGCCGTCTGGCTAGTGAACCTCACCAACCAAGCCGACACCGCCGCCTACGACTTCGTTGTCGAGGCACCTGAAGGCAACTGGAACGGTCCAAGCGGCGAGCAGTGGCTCGCTCCTCCGGAACCCGCCCAAGTCGACCTCTACCTGGCCCCGGGACAGACGCGTGACGTCCGCATCCCCATCTGCACCAACACCCCGAAGCCCGCTGGTGCCGAGGACTACACGACCCTCGCAGGCCTCACATTCCGCTGGCGCTGGGACCTTTAGAGGTCGGCGGTTGACCTCAACTCGGCCCCTCAGATCACCGACACCATTGGCGTAGCCCATCGCGCAGCGCGGGGCGGCAGCGCTTCCGAGACGCCCGTACGCTGCCTCGCATGATCGTGGCGGCCCTGGGGTGGAGCGGGCTGCTTCAGATCCTCGCCGTCCTCGGTGGTCTCGTCGCCGTCGCCACCTTTGTGGCGGGCCGGCTTGACGGGCAACGGGTCCAGGCCGCCGCGGTGTACCTCCTCCACGGCGAATGGCACATGGACATGGACCACCACGACCGTGCCTACACCCAGGTCCAGATCCATAACGGGAGCGGGCTCCCCATCTTCGACGTGGTCGTCTCGTCTCGGACCTTCGGCAGCCGCCGACGCCTCTGGCGCCTTTGTCAACCAGCGAACTGGCTCGGGCCGCTCGGCGGCGTGAAGGATCCGACAGACATCACCAGCGGCCTGTGGCTGTCCAGTGCCTCGACGGCATCGATGAGGCCTGGCGAGACGACAACCCAGATCCCCCTCCGAGCAGCATTCACACGGCCCGCAGCTACTGAGGACCTGAACCTCCGTCCTCCTGTCGTTCTCGTGTTCCGGGATGCGAACGGCCGGCGCTGGGTTCGTTGGCACGACGGCAAGCTGTCCCGTCGCTGGCCGTCGAAGGACTGAGGACCGGGCGCCCTAGCCTTGGAAGATGCCCAATAGGTTCGAACCCCAGGCCCGACGCCTCCCAGACGGTCGGACGATCACGTACACGGTCGAGCACATCCTCGACGCCTCGGGCGAGTCGATGGGCCGGTTCCCGAAGGACGCTCGCATCGACGGCGAGGCGGTCAACGACAGTGAGGTCGAGCGCCTGCTCGGTGACGGCTACTAACACGTGCCGACGTCCAAGAACCGTGGGTCCGCCAGGCTTACGCCGGTGATTCGTGACTCGGCTGCCACTGAGGACCCAGTGAGCCCAGTGGGCACCCTCGGGGCGATCCCCCGGGTACGCGCTGGCCGGGGAGGCAGAGGCCGACCAGGCCCGAGTCGGGCAGAATTGAACCGCGACCGTGGTTGAGGCGACCGTGACGGATCCCCAAGCCAACAAGGCGAACGCGCAGGCGTTCTACGACCTGATGTTCAATCAGTCGAAGCCTCGCGAGGCCATCGAGCGGTACGCAGGGGCTCACTACCGACAGCACAACCCCGACGTCGCTGACGGCAAAGAAGCCTTCATCGAGTACTTCGAGCGCATGGACCGCGAGTACCCCGGCAAGCGCATCGAGTTTGTACGCGCCCTCGCAGAAGGTGACCTCGTCGCCGTCCACTGTCACCAGACGTGGCCCGGCGACAACGACTACGCAGGAATCGACATCTTTCGCTTCGACGACGACGGCAAGGTCGTGGAGCACTGGGACGTACTGCAGGTCGTCCCGGAGTCCTCGGCCAACGACAACGGCATGTTCTGATGATGCCCATCTGAGGACCTCTGCCGCCTCGGTGCTGCGCGCCGATCGTCGGTAAACCCGGTGGGCCAGCACCGCTTGAGGTCTGAGCCGGGTCCCCCATCATCATCGAGCGCGTCGAGGCAGCGGCTGCGGCCAAACTGGGCTCGTGAAATCCTCGGTCCGCCGATGCCCCGCGTGCGCCCGGGATCTCCCAATCGATGCGTTCGACCGCACGACGTTCAACTCGACTGGTCTGACCACCAACTGCCGGAGGTGCCGGGCCGCACCATTTGAGCGCGCCGCCACGCTGCAGCGTCAACGAGAGCAAGCCCTCCGCAGCCGGTGGGCCGTACCGCCCGAGGAAACGCATGTGTGGAGGGACCGCCTCAGCACGGTTGGCGCGGTCCTCGCCGGGATGTTCTTCATTGCTCTCGCGATCGCAGTCGCGGTCTTTGTCTTCACGATCAACAAGACCCCCGACGAACTCATCCGTGACTGCGTCGAACACACCGGTGACCTACAGGGATGCGTCGACAACGCTCCCGACCCGTAGCAGCGATACCCAACTCTGGAGGACTCGTGGTCGGCCGTCCGGTGGCAACCCGGCGCGCAGGATCTGACAGACCCCCGGTTACTGGGTTCCGTAGTGCGCTAGCGCCCCGGTCACCTCCTTCATGGCGAGTACGAGGCGTCGCTCGGACCCGGGAAGCGGGCTGAACCCATGGTGGCTGTAGAAGGACGCAGCCTGGTCGTGAAGGGCGTCTACAACGATGAAGCGTCCGCCGAGTTCATCGCCTCCCGCTGCCAATCGGGCGACGGCCGACGCGAGAAGTTGGGAGCCGAGGCTCTGTCCCTGAAGCGATTGATCGAGCGCGAGCTTGGCAATCAGATAGCAGGGGATAGTCCCAGATTGGCCGCCGCGCTTCTTCCGGGGAAGGTCAGCTGCCTCGATCGAGTGTGGCATCACGGCGTAGTACGCGAGCACGCGCTCGTCCTCGTGCCACACGTATGTCCGCGTGATGTTTCGCGCCGCTGATGTCGCGGCTTCCTTTCGGAGCCAATCGTCGAGTTCAGGCTCTCCCGAGTCGAACGCTGACGCGTCGTGAGCGTCGGTAAACCGCTCGCACTCGAACACCGATCAGCGATTGACGAACAGCGGGCTCGCCAGGGCCTTCTCTAGCGAGGGGGCCAGTGGTTGAGCGGGTTCGTCAAGACGCGCCAGGAGAGCGTCGAACACGTCCGACGGGACGACGGTGGTGGCGTGAGTTCTCAGCACCGAGTCGGCTCGAGCATCGGCGGCGGACAGGACCAGCGCGGCCATGGACTGTCCCTCAAGCTCGGCAGCGCGCTCGTAGGCGGCCCGCTGGCTTTCGCTCACTCGGAGGTTGAGTTGCTTGTCCTTCCGTTCCTGCCTCATGTCTACGCAATGTAAAGCACCCGCAGAAGAAGTCAACCCACCAGATGCAAGCGCGCTACAGTGGGACGTACTGTCTGACTGTCATACAGGAGTCTTACGTGGCGACAATCAGTGTGCGAGTGGAGGATGATCTGAAGGAAGGGGCCGAGGAGGCGGCCGCTGGCGAAGGGATGACGGTCAGCGAGTGGACACGCCACCTTGTGAGGGCGCACCTCGGGTTCGAGGTTCCGGACTGGTCCGCCCCCACGTCCCTGTCGAAGCGCGACCGGCGCCAACTCGCTCTGCTGCACCGAGTGCTTCAGCTGATCACCAAGGATGAGTATGAAGCGGAGCACCACGAGAGGATGATCGAGGTCCTTGAGCACGGGTTCACCGGCGAATACTCCGACGAGTTCGTCACGATCTCCGACGAACTGCCGCTGAGCGAGTGTCGCCTCGTGTGGGACATCCTCGACATGTTCCGCGTTCTCGCGGCAAGTATCGACCACGTCGGTGTGGAAGCGGTGGAGGCCCTTGACGAGCACGCTGACCACGCACTCCGCTTTCGGGGGTTTGACTTCAACGACCGCCGCGAGGGTCGACTAGCGCACTACGCCTCACACGTAATTCGTGGTGGTCGGTGGGAGGAGCTCGCCGTCTACTTCGACGACAAGCATGAAAGAGGAAACTCCCACGCTCCGGTGCTTGCCACCTACCTGCGGATGCTCGACGTCTACCGGCCGATTTGGGAAGTGCTCGTCAGCGGCGCCGGTCGCGGCCGGTATCACCTCAACGAGGACGAGCTCCGTCAGATTGTGAAGGCGTGGTACTACCCACGCTGAAATCCAATCGGCTCGTCGCGCGTGCTCGAGCAGATCCGACCTCGTGTGCCGTGCTGGACCTACCTGACCCGAGCCGCCACCCGCTCCGCAGCGAGCTCGACGGGTTGTGCTCACGGATTGCTAACGAACGCGTTCAGAGGCGGCGTCATTCGCTGACACGGCCCGAACCGCGGTCGACGTGTTTCGCCTGCTCAGCGACACGCGGCGGCACCAACCGTCACGAAGCGACCGGCCCGCCTCGGCCTTAAACCCCTCTGGCCCCTCGGGGCTGTGTGGGTTCGACTCCCACCCCGGGCACCGCATTCTGGATGAATACAGCCTGGTAAGCGCCACCACTGCGACCTGAAATGGTCTGAAAGGACACAGGTTGGTCACACCCTGGTCACGGGTACTGCGAACAGGTCACGCGCTGTCGCCGAAGATCAGCCCGGCGACCCGGGCGGCTGCGTCGCTCTCTTGCGCCGGGGTCACGTGGCTGTAGATGTCAAGCGTGATGGCGATCGAGGAGTGTCCGAGTCGCTCCTGGACGATCTTCGGATGGACCCCCGCCTTGAGGGCGAGAGTCGCCCACGTGTGTCGGAGGTCGTGAAGGCGGATGCGGGGCACAGGCTGCTGGGCGACTCGGCGATCGAACCGCTTGCTCACGGCGGAGGGATCCGGGAGGCCGCCATGGACGCCCGCGAACACGAGTTCCGTCTCCTCCCAGCCCGGGCCGAGCAGCAGCCTCCGCGTGGCCTGGGAACTGCGCTGGGCTTTGATGGCGGCGACGGCGTACTGGTCGAGTTGGATCATCCGACCCCGCCCGGTCTTGGTAGCGCTGCGGAGGACCGGCTTGCCGGCGATGTCGCCGATCGTCTGGCGAAACTCGACCGTCCCGGCGTCGAGGTCGACGTCGCTCCATCGAAGCCCGAGCGCCTCGCCGCGACGGCAGCCTGTCGTGGCTAGGAAGGTCCAGAGCGGGTGGTCGTCGGTGTCGGCCTGAGAAGCGAGGAAGAGCCGCAGCTCATCGGCAGTCCACGCTTGGATGACCCGGCGCCCGCCGGTCTTGGCGGCCTTCCAGTCGACGGCGTCACCGGCGAGGTCAGCGGGGTTTCGCTTGATCCGATCCCAGCGGACAGCAGCGGCAAGCGCCTTCCGCAGGACGGAGTGCAGATAGTGCACCGTGCGGACCGATAGCCCGCTGGGCTCCTTGCCGCGGCGGTTGCCGCTAGCGAGCAGCTCGGAGTACAGGGTGTTCAGCGTGCCGGCGTCTAGGTCCCGGAGACGCATGGGACCAATGCGGGGAAGCACGTGGACGCGGATCATTCGCCGGTAGGAGGCGATCGTCGATGGCGCAAGCGATGGCTCGACGGTGTCCAGCCACTCGGCGAGGAAGTCCGTCAGTCGCTGGTCGGTCGGCGGACGGTAACCAGTGGTCCGAGACTCGGTCCGCAGCGCGTCGAGCGCCTCCTGTGCCGCCTTCTTCGTCAGGAAGCCGCGTCGTCGGGCTTGTCGTCGCTGCTGAAACTCCCCCTTGGCATTTAGGCCCGGGCCAAGGTCCACCACGAACGACCAGGTGCCGTTCGATCCCTGCGTAGGTGCGGCGCTTCGCTGCCTCGTCATTGCTTGGAGCCCTTGGACGGTGCCCCGATGACATGGGGAGTGTGGAATGAAAATTTCTGCATGATACTGACGGATGCTGACTTCATTTGGCTACTACCATGTGCGAATGGTGGATGTCAAAGACTATCAGACCATCTCAGGAAATACCCGTCAGCAACCCAGGAGAACGTTCACATGCTCCCATCAGCAACTGAGCAGCCAACCGTGCGTCTTTGGCCAGACGCCGCCAACGCCCTTGGCATCGGTCGCAACACTGCCTACGAAGCAGCAAGGCGGGGCGAGATCCCCGTCATTCGGTGTGGCCGCCAATGGCGAGTCCCGACGGCGGCGCTCCGGCGCCTCCTCGCCATGGACGAGCCGTCATGACTATTACCGACCAAGACTGCCGCGAGGAGTACGAGACCTGCGGGCACGAGGGATGTAGCCCATTCTCGAACTCGAGGTCGCGGATCTCGTTGCGGCCTGGTCACAACGGAGACCTCATCTACTCCGACGACATCGCAGATCGGGAAGATGCGTTCATGAGAGCCCACGCCAGGAATCGCGCCCAGTGGGGTGTGCCCGATGGGAACAACGCTTCTGCTCGGCCTGGGTTCTCCGAAGACAACGGTCCTCGCGACGCCTCGCAGTTCGCAGGTTCGCCCGAGGAGAGTTCGCAATTCGCAAGTTCGCACGGCCTCGACAGCCGTGCCTTTCAGGGTCCAATCGGGGAGTTCGTCCTCAAGGTCGGGCCGCACACGGAAGCGAGCCAAGCGGCAGTCCTGCTCACAATGCTCACCTCGTTCGGGGTTGCGGTCGGCAACGGTCCCTACGTCATGGTGGGAGACTCCAAGCAGCACGCTGCCCTGTTTACGGTCATCGCCGGGAAGACCGCCAAGGCTCGGAAGGGCACGTCTGGATCAGTCGTGGCCAGGGTCATGGACCGGCTCGATTCGGAGCACTGGACCGGGCTGGCGGACCTCCGCAATCCTCCGACGTTGGGGGGATTCGGATCTGGTGAGACCCTGATCGACGAGATCCGAGACTCGGACGGGGACGACGATATCGAGGCTCCAACTGACCGACGCCTGTTGATCTACGAGACCGAGTTCGCCTCGGTACTCCGACGCATCGGCCGCGACTCCTCGATCCTCGGCCCAACCCTCCGAACGCTCTGGGATGGCACGAAGGTCACAGCCAAGAGCCGGGGGACAGGCAAGCGAACAGCGTCGGACTACCACGTGGGAGCAGTGGGACACATCACTCTCGGCGAGCTGGCGACCTGCATCTCGACGACAGAGATCCAATCGGGCACGTCAAACCGCATCCTCTGGCTCGTCGCCGAGCGGGCACGTCGGCTGCCTCGTGGGGGCAACACTCCGGAGTGGCTAGTCGAGGAGACGGCAGCCAAACTCCGGGACGCCTACGACCACGCGGTAGGCATCCGGGGGCACGTTCCGTTCACTGACAGCGCATATGCGTTGTGGGATGAGTTCTACGAGCAATGCGCTGAGGATGATCCCGAGGGTCTCCTTGGAGACGTCATTGCACGTGCTGAGGCCAATGTCATTCGTCTCTCCCTCATCTATGCGCTGGCTGATGGCAAGGGCGAGATCGGACTAGAGCACCTGAGCGCTGCCTTGGCCGTCTGGGACTTCTGCCGTCAGTCGGCGCAGAGCATTTTTGGCCATCGCACTGGCAACCCTCAGTTGGACCGTCTGCTGAAGGCTCTTTGTGATGTTGGATCAAAGGGCATGAGTCGGACGGAGATCATCAGGCACGTCTTCAGTAACCACATCAAGAGCAGCCAGTTGACCGAAGTCCTTGCCCTTGGTGAGGAGCGAGGACTGATCAAAAAGTTCAAGCGGGACGACATCTCCGGCGCCTGCTATCGACTAGCGAACCTGCGAACTGCGAACTCGTGATGCCGGCCGGGGGCCTCGGTTCGCCGTCGGCGGCGGTCGAAGCAGTGCTTGACCGTCATGGCGTCTTCGATCGCTCTCGACGGCAGCGAGTTCGGCGCGAGGCCCAACGCCGCCTGGAGGAGCGGGCAACGAAGCAGGTCGTGCGGGTGCTCATCCAGGAGGCCCTTGGCCAGGGATGGGGCGCACCGCCACGCTCGGTCGATGCCTTCGAGCCGCCTCAGGACTTCCCGGTCCCGGTTCGGCAGGCGGTCTACAACCGAGTGCTGCGTTGGATCCGCGAGAGACCAGATTTCTCGGCTCGTGATCTCCAGCGAGCCTCGAACTGGTTCGAGACCGCGGGCGACGTCAGGGCCGTGGTTGACGGCCTCGTTGCCCAGGGCGAGGTGGAAGTCCTGCCGGCCCCTCTTCGATGGCCGGGGGAGCGTGGACGGCCGCCTGGGACCCGCTACCGGGCCGTGCGGGGGATGCCCGCGAGCGTCAATGCACCCGCGTCGAGGGTCTCGTCAGATTTCGCCGATGTCGACGACCTCGATTGGTCGTCCCTGGGTCCCGACGAAACCTGACCGAAGGCGGAGGTTCGGTACTCTCATCAGGGCCGATCCAGCCGCATGGTCGGTTGTTTCCGACACTATCGGCTCCGGTTGACGATGGGTCCTGGCGCTAGGCTCCCGCGCTCGTGGACCTCGACAAAGCCATCGAGCAGGCCCGAGCGAATCAGTTGAGGGCGGTTGACGAGAAGCAGGTGTTCGAGCGTCGGGTGGCCGAGTGTGAGGCGCTTGTGGCTCAGGGCACCGAAGCCGTCGCGACGGCACTTGCCGACTTCTACGACCGGGCATCCTCCGCGACGTGGACGGGAACCGAAGCTCGGGAGTACGACGAGGTAGTGCGGCCGGCCACATCCCGGCGACGCGACCCGAAGCTGAGGCGTCGAGTTGTCAGCGGTTGGACACTGTTGTCGGGCCGGGACAACGCGATGCTGCTCCCGGATCGGAGGATCCTGGCCGGTTTTTTCTTGGGAAGCGCATCCGGGCTTCTCTCGACTCGCGACTTCGCTTCAGAGTATGTGCGGGTTCAGACCTTGTATCAGGACGGAGATCCTGCCTACACGTGCAGCCTCGTCGTGGAGGGAAACCTCGCCGGGACCAATGCCAACGTCACCGGAGGTGTCGAGCGGGTAGTCGTAGGACTCGCGCAGCTTCTCGTGGCACACGATCTGGTCTAAGTCCCCCCACCCCTGACGCCGCCAGGTCTTCCGAACGCCTGGCAGTCGAAGGACTCGATGCTGTGAGATTGGAGTCGCGCTCTCGATCCATCGAGGTTGGTGCCAGCTCTCGCTGCTTTGAGAATGGCGGGTCGAGTGAGCAATCGTCGCATTGCTCTGAGAGTGTTGTCGCAACGAAAGTGATCGCGTCCTGAGCGAGATGACGATGTGGTGAGACTCAACCTGAAGGCCGTTGAGGAGCGTGTCGGGCCTCTGGGGGGCCGCGAGTCCTACGACCGCGAGTTCATCTTCGAGCTGCTCTTGGCGTACGGAAAGCCGCAGAGCAACATCACGCGCCTGCGCAATGGGTCGCTCAGCGTTGCCGACGATAAGACGACCGAGGTCGCGCAGAAGAACGTCGTCTACTTCAAAGAGACCACCGGCGATCCCCTGGCCGTGATCGACGAGTTGCGAACCTCGCCCTCGGTGGTGCGCTACCGCACCCGCTTCGTAATCGTCACGGACTACACGGAGCTCCTCGCCGTCGACACGAAAACCGGTGAGAACCTGATCATCCCGATCCGGGACATCGACCAGCACTTCACGTTCTTCCTGCCCTGGGCAGGGATGGAGAAGGCGCAGTACATCGGCGAGGCGCACGCCGATGTCAAGGCCGCCGAGCGAATGGGAAGACTGTTCGACGAGCTAGTCGCCGCCAACCCGGATCTGCTGGCCGAGAAACACGGTCGTCACGCGCTCAACGTCTTCTTCACCCGCGTGTTGTTCTGCCTGTTCGCTGAGGACACTGGCATCTTCGACGAGAACCAGTTCACCAACGCAGTCGGTTCCCAGACGCTCGCAGACGGCTCCGACGTCGCCGCCTTCCTCACCGACCTCTTCACTGCGCTTGACACCGAAGACCCAGCGCAAAAGCGGCACCACCTGGCCGGGTTTCCTTACGTCAACGGGCGCCTGTTCAGGATGGCTGATCACGTGGTGCCCACCTTCACGAGGAAGGCCCGCGATCTGCTGATCGAGTCCGGGACGTTGATCTGGCGCGAGATCAACCCCGACATCTTCGGATCGATGTTTCAGGCAGTAGTTAACCCCGAGGACCGAGCTGACCTCGGGCAGCACTACACGTCAGTTCCGAACATTCTCAAGACGATCGAGCCGCTCTTCCTGGACGGTCTGCGCGAGCAGTTCGACGCTGGCTTCGACTCCGTCCGCAGACTCGAAGCGCTGCTGGAGCGGATCGGCTCCATCAAGGTGTTCGACCCCGCGTGCGGCTCGGGCAACTTCCTCGTTATCGCCTACAAGGAGTTGCGGAAGCTGGAGCACGCCATCTTGGAGCGTCTCGCCGACCTCGACCGAAGGCACTCAGTGCTGTTCGCCGAGTCGAGGATCAGCATCGAGAACTTCTACGGCATCGAGCTCGCTGACTTCGCCGCGGAGACTGCGATCCTGTCGCTCTGGATCGCGAAGCACCAGATGAACACTGAATTCCAGGAGAAGTTCAAGCTCTCGATTCCGCTGATCCCGCTCAAGGAGACCGGACAGATCCAGCAGGGCAACGCCGCTCGCCTCGACTGGAACACGGTCTGCCGCAATGACGGTGGCGAGATCTACCTCATTGGGAACCCGCCGTATGCCGGAGCCAAGACGCAGACCAAGGATCAGAAGGCCGACTACGACTTCGTCTTCAACGGCCGCCCGTATTCGCGGAACCTCGACTACATCGCGCTGTGGCTCGTCAAGGGCTCGGACTACATCGCCGGCACAAGAGCAGAATTGGCGTTCGTCGCGACCAACTCGGTGTCCCAGGGCGAGCACGTCGGGCTGATGTTCCCGATGATCTTCGACCAGGGCATCGAGATCGGCTTTGCATACACGTCCTTCAAGTGGGAGAACAACGCGAGACGTAACGCCGGAGTGACCGTCACTGTCATCGGTTTACGGGTGGCTCGATCAGGAACCAAGTTCCTCTACTCCGACGACCTGCAGATCGCCGCGAGCAACATCAACGGGTATCTGGTCGATGGCGCTGACGTCGTAGTCGATCGGCGTCGGAGACCTTTGAGTCCGCAGATGCCTGACATGGTCTTCGGTTCGATGCCGCGCGACGGCGGCGGCCTGCTGTTGTCCGCGGACGAACGGAGTCAGATGCTGGAGGATGACCCTCGCGCCGAGCAGTTCATTAGACGGTTCGTTGGTTCCACCGAGGCGATCAACGGCGTGGAGCGGTTCTGTCTCTGGATCGACGATAAAGATGCGGCCGCCGCCCACTCCATCGCACCGATCGACGCTCGCCTGAAGCGCGTGGCCAGCGAGCGAAGCCAGAGCAAGGCGGAAAGCACTGCCGCGTACGCAGCCCAGCCCCATCGCTTTGTTCAGATCAGCTACAAGCCGACCGAGTCGATCATCGTCCCGAGACACTCGTCAGAACGCCGTGAGTACCTCCCCATCGGTTACCTGGGGCCGGAGACTGTGATCGGAGATTCCGCCAATGCTGTCTATGACGCGGAGCCATGGGTCTTCGCTCTGCTGACATCACGGATGCACATGGCGTGGACTCGCGCCGTGGCCGGCGCGCTGGAGACCCGGATCCGCTATTCGAACACGATTGTCTATAACAACTTTCCAGTTCCCCCGCTTAGTAACCCCCTGAAAGAGCGACTAACTGTCGCGGCCCTACGCGTCCTCGACGTACGCGAGTACCACTGCGAACGGACTCTCGCAGAGGCGTACGACCCCGATCAGATGCCGGACGACCTTCGTGCGGCCCACGCCGAGGTCGACTCGATGGTGGACTCGATCTACAGCACACGTGGTTACGAAACCGACGAGCAGCGGTTGTCGGATCTATTCCGCATGTTCGAGGCGATGGCAGCCGACGGACCAGGGAAGGTCCCAACTGCAAAGAAGAAGGGGGCCCAAGCGTGAACCCGATCGGGAAGCCGGTCAACATTGTTGATGTGACCTACGCCCACACGGGCGGGTCCGTGAACACCGACGCAATGGGCATGCGCGAAATGCAGCGGCGCGTATTCGACAAGCGCGATGCGCAACACCTGCTGATCAAGGCCCCGCCAGCCTCGGGCAAGTCGCGGGCCCTGATGTTCGTGGCGCTCGACAAGCTCTACAACCAGGGACGCAGGAAGGTCATCGTCGCGGTGCCTGAGCGGTCGATCGGCGCTTCATTTGGCTCGACACGTCTCACCACCTTTGGGTTCTTCGCCGATTGGGAGGTCAAACCGGAGCACAACCTTTGCGACCCGGGCTCCTCCCAGGGCAAGGTCGGTGCCTTCATCGACTTCATGAACGGTCCTGACGCAGTCCTGATCTGCACCCACGCAACCCTGCGGTTCGCCTTCGAGCAGCTCGCTCCCGACGCGTTCAACAGCACCGTGCTCGCGATCGACGAGTTCCACCACGTGTCTGCCGATGTTGAGTCCAGTCGCCTCGGCTCGCTGCTGCGCGAGGTCATGAACGGCTCCGACGTCCACATTGTCGCAATGACCGGCTCGTACTTCCGCGGTGACGCGGTCCCCGTGCTCTCAGCTGAAGACGAGGCTCGGTTTACGCCCGTTACCTTTAACTACTACGACCAGCTGAACGGCTACGAGCACCTTCGCTCGCTTGGGATCGGGCACCACTTCTACCAGGGTCGCTATACCGACGCGATCGGCGAGATCTTCGATCTGGACAAGAAGACGATCATCCACATCCCGAACGTGAACTCCGGCGAGTCCACCAAGGACAAGATAGAAGAGGTCGGGTTCATCATCGATTCGATCGGCCACGTCGAGTCCACCGACCCCTCGACTGGGATCATCCACATCCGGCGAGCGGACACCGGTCAGATCCTGCTGTTAGCGGACCTCGTGGATGACACGGATCAGAAGAAGCGCGCCGACACCTTGCATTACCTCACCTCCGTCGCCTCGAAGGACCGGGACGCCGTGGACGTGATCCTGGCGCTCGGTATGGCAAAGGAGGGCTTCGACTGGCCGTTCGCCGAGCACGCCCTCACGGTTGGGTACCGGGCCTCGCTGACCGAGGTCATCCAGATCATCGGTCGGGTCACCCGGGATTCGCCTGGCAAGGACCATGCCCAGTTCACGAACCTGATCGCCGAGCCCGATGCCGCGCAGAGCGAGGTGAAGGTGTCGGTGAACAACATGCTCAAGGCGATAACTGCCTCGCTCCTCATGGAGCAGGTGCTGGCGCAGAACTTTGAGTTCCGGACCAAGGGCAGCGGCGATGACCGGCCAACCCCGCCAGGCGTCATCAAGATAAGAGGGTTCAAGGAGCCGAGCAGCGACCGTGTGAAGCAGATCGTCGAGACGGACCTCAACGACCTCAAGGCAACCATTCTGCAAGACGACACCTTCGCGAAGGCCGCCGCTGGGTCGGTTGACCCGGAGACGACGAACAAGGTGCTGATCCCGAAGATCATCCGGGAGCGCTACCCCGACCTCGACGAGACCCAGGTCGAGGAGTTGCGCCAGCAGGTGGTCGTCGACTCGGTCATCAAGAACGGTGAGGTCCGCGAGGTTGGCGACAAGCGATTCATCAAGATGTCCGAGAAGTTCGTGAACATCGACGACATCAACATCAACCTCATTGACTCGGTCAACCCGTTCCAGCGCGCGTTCGAGGTCATGTCGAAGTCGGTGACGCCGTCGGTTCTGCGGATCATCGCCGATGCAATCACAGCGACTCGGGTCGAGATCACTGAGGACGAAGCACTCGCGGCCTGGCCGAAGATCCAGCAGTGGGCGAAGGTCAGCGGGCGCAAGCCAGACGTGCGCGCCGGCGATCCCACGGAGAAGAGGTACGCCGAGATTCTGCTCTTCCTGCAGCGAAAGAAGCAGGAGCGGGTGGCGGCCGAACGGGCAGCGCAGGTGACGGACGAGTCGTGAGTGCCGACGACCAAGTCCTGGCTTCCGACGGTGTCCACCCGACGAGCATCGACGAGATTCTCGATTCGGACTTCGACGGTCTACTGGACACTCCCGAGAAGCCGACGAAGATCAGCTCAACGGATCGACTGAAGCGAGCGTTCCTCGAAGTAGTCCAGTTCCGACGTGTCCACGGTCGAGCCCCGAGCTCGACAACGCGAGAGATCGCTGAGCGCAGGCTTGGAGCGCGCCTGGACGGGATCCTGGCGGACGACGGCAAGATCGCCGCGCTTCAAGAGATGGACGAGTTCGGCCTGCTGGAGGCACCTCCTGCCCCGATCTCGATCGACGAGCTTCTTGTAGGCGACGAGTTCGACCTGCTCGAAGACGAGTCGGGGCTGCTGGACCTGTCCGACCTCCCGGTGCGACGCCAGGTCCAAGATGACCGGGGGGTAGCGCGACGGGAGAAGGCCAAGGACTTCGAGCAGTTCGAGCCGCTGTTCAAGCAGAAGCACGTCGAGTTGCGCGACGGGACCTGCAAACTTCTGCCTTACCCGGGGATGACGCACATCGTGCCGGGGGCATTCTTCGTCCTGAACGGCATCATGCTCTTCATCGCCGAGGTCGGTAAGACCGAGTACCGGAAGACCACCGTGCGCGAGAACAAGCGCGAACGCCTCCGGTGCATCTTCGAGAACGGCACCGAGTCGTCGATGTACCGCCAGTCGCTCGCGATCAGGCTCAGCGATGAAGACGGCCAGATCGTCGTGGAGTCCGAGTTACCCGAGATCCTCACGGATGACGTGGTGAGTGGCTACATCTACGTCCTACGTTCACTTAGTGACGATCCTCAGATCGCCAGCATTGAGCACCTTCACAAGATCGGCTTCACTCGGGACACCGTCGAGAAGCGGACCAAGAATGCGGTGAAGTCGCCCACGTACCTGATGGCTCCGGTCGATGTGGTCGCCAGCTACCGCACCTACAACCTGCGGGCGTCTGCGCTGGAGAACCTGCTGCATCGTGTCTTTGCCGAGGTGCAACTCGACCTAACCCAAGCCGATCGCAAGGGTCGCGACTACGACCCGTCAGAGTGGTACGTCGTCCCCATCGAGGTGATCGACCAGGCGGTTGACCTGATCATGTCCGGAGGAATTGTCTCCTACGTCTACGACCGCCACACGCAGAAGCTCGTCAAGCGTGACCGTTAGGCCAGGCCTGGACTTGTAGATATGAGGAAGCTGACGTCGACCCAACGAGCGGAGGCCACCGCCGCCCTCAGACGGATACTTGAGGAGATCGAGAACGAGCGTGTCTACGCCGCGGACGTCGAGCGTGCCTACCTTGAGGGCGTCTTGAGGGGCCTGGACGGTACGGTCGAGTCTCCGATCCATACATAGTTGGTCACAACTCTGTATACTCAGCGTATATGGCCACCTCCACGAAGCCCCTCCGAGCCCTTCTCTACAGCCGGGTTTCGACCGGAAAGCAGGCACGGAGCGGCCTCGGTCTCGACGACCAGATACAGACCATGACCGAGGCTGCAGCTCTCCGACGTTGGGAGGTCGTTGACCACATCACCGACGCCGGCGTGAGCGGCAAATCGGTGCAGGCGCGACCCGGTCTCCTCAAAGCAATGAAGTGCCTGGACAGCGGCGAGGCCGAGGTCCTAGTGGTTGCCAAACTCGATCGGCTTTCACGGTCCGTCGGCGACTTTGCGCAACTCCTTGACCGGGCGAAGAGGAAGGGCTGGGGGGTGGTCGTGCTCGATGTCGATGTAGACACGACGCGGGCGGCCGGTGAGTTTGTAGTCAACGTCCTGGCCTCAGCCGCCCAGTTCGAGCGACGACTCATCGGCGACCGCGTAGCGGCTGCTCATGCACAGCGACGTCTCCGAGGTCAGCGAGCGGGCCAACGACCCGAGTTGCCCAATGCTCTGCGCCATCGGATCGCCAAGGAGGTCGCCAAGGGCACCTCGCTTAACGCTTTGGCGGCGAAGCTCAACAACGAGGGCGTGGCCACCGCCCGAGGGGGCAATTGGTACGCATCGACTATCAGGCATGTCTTGCAGAGCGTGGCGCTCGACGACGAGCTCGCAAGGCTGGCGAAGTCTGACGCCTGAACCCTGTGCTCCGTACCAAGCGGTTGTCATAGCAATCGATCTCGCCCGTCGTGTTTGCAGCGGAGCCTCGATTGTCCAGCGGGTCGGCTCAGCAGGCCTGCCTCGCGCGCGAGGCCGGGTGATCCCATTGCCGGCTTCCCTGAATCCATATCGGCAGTTATGGCGCCCTCCTGACGCATCCGTGGGTCCCCGCGGCCGCGGTACGCGATCGCACCCCGCCAGCTTCCTAGGTTTCGAGCTGTCTAACGGCATGAAAC